>Ga0070705_100000038_pt1 | contig 66622 bp, 65 predicted proteins | sample KBSK5253metaG_FD_65455 | JGI IMG/M metagenome (GOLD analysis project Ga0070705, IMG submission 65455) | Corn, switchgrass and miscanthus rhizosphere microbial communities from Kellogg Biological Station, Michigan, USA - KBS K5-25-3 metaG | ecosystem: Host-associated > Plants > Roots >... | reverse complement strand
ATTGATCGACCGGTGGCTGCCACCGCCGCGAATCCATCACCCTTATCCCTTGAGGCGACTTGGCGTCATCACCTAAGGCAGGAGCCGGATGCGTTAGTAGCGCTCGTCCGGATCTGTGGACGGGGTGATTAGTAATAGTCATTCCTACTCCGACTCGAGTGAGCTTCGTTTTGGCCTGACAGTATACTTCACGAGGACGGATCAGTTGAGGCGGGATCGAATCAATTCGTAATCATCGTGCCGGCGCCTTCGTCGGTGAAGACTTCGTGGAGCAACGCGTTTCGCTTTGAGCCGTTGATGATATGCGCGCTGCGAACGCCTCGGCGAATCAGGTGAGCGATCGCAGCGATCTTTGGAAGCATGCCCGAGGAGACAACACGCTCTCGCACGAGCCGCTCGGCTTCGCCGGCGGTCAGTCGCGATAATCTTGACGACGGATCGTTACGGTCCAGCAAAATGCCATCGACATCAGTCAGCAGAATGAGCTTCTCGGCTTGAAGGTGAACGGCAATCTCCGCGGCGATCGTATCCGCGTTGATGTTGTAGATGTTACCTTGCTCGTCCGCGCCCAGCGATGACATTACAGGCACGTATCCGTTCTCGAGCAACAGCCTCAGCAAGCGAACGTTGATCTCGACTATGTCGCCCACGTGGCCGAAGTCTATTGTTTCAACTTCGCCGGTTTCCTGATTCAGCACGTCCTGAATCTCTCGGCGCTTTGCGCGGATGGTGTTTCCGTCAATTCCGGACAGCCCAACCGTGTCGCAGCCTGAGCGTCTGAGTGCGGAGAGGATGTCGAGATTGATCTGGCCGGCGAAAACCATCTTTGCGACTTCGAGCGTCTCGGTGTCGGTGACTCGCCTGCCATTCACGATACGTTGAGCGATGCCCAGCCGCTCGGCGATCGTGGTGAGCTGTTTGCCCCCGCCGTGAATCACCGCGACGTGTATGCCCACCTGCTGAAGCAATGTTATTTCTTCAGCGAGAGAGTTGAGCTGCTCCTGATCTTCAGTGACTTTGCCTGAGAGCTTGACCACGAAGATGTTGTTTTTGAAACGCTGAATGTAAGGCAGCGCTTCACGCAGTAGATCGAGCCGTTCGTTGATCATGGTAATTAGGTTCAGGGTTCAGAGTCCTGGGTTCCGGGTTCCGGGTTCCGGGTTCAGGGTTCAGGGTTCCGGGTTCCGAGTCCTGGGTTCAGGGTTCCGGGTTCAGGGTTCCGGGTTTCCGCGCTCTGAGTCCCGGTCGAAAACTCCGGCCTATCAACGCCGAACCCTGAACCCTGAACTCGGAACTCTGAACCCGGAACGCCGAACCCTGACCCCTGGACTCGGAACTCTGAACCCGGAACGCTGAACCCTGAACTCTGAACCCGGAACTAGAGAATCCTCGCCAGCACCGCCTTTTGCACGTGCAAGCGGTTCTCAGCTTCATCGATCGCCGCGTTTTGCGGACCATCCAACACGTCATCCGTAACAACGACGTTTCGTCGAACCGGAAGACAATGCATGAACCAGCCGTTATCCGTCGAGCTCATCACTTCTTCGTCGATTCGCCACTCTTTGTATTTCTGCCGAAGCGCGATGTCTTCATCAGCGCGCCCGTAATAATCCTTCGAGCCCCAGCTCTTTGCGTAGATTATCCGCGCGCCTTTGCACGCGTCTCGTTGATCGCGAGAGATGCTCACTCGACCGCCGCTTGATTTCGCTCCGGCTTCAATCTCGGTCATCGCCTCATCGCCGAGATCGTATTCCGCCGGGCAAGCGATTGTAAGATCCAATCCCATCTGTGCCGCAATCAACGCAAACGAATTCGGAACAGCCATCGGCAGCGGCTTCGGATGATAAGCCCACGACAGCACGACTCGTTGATGCGAAAACCCACCGAGCTTCTCACGAATCGTCATCGCGTCCGCAAGCGCCTGAAACGGGTGATGACGCGATGATTCGAGATTGAATACCGGGACATCGCTGTGTTCGGCGAAGCCTCGCACCACCGGATCGGGCATTTCCTCTTCGTAGTTTTTCATCTCGGGAAACGCGCGAACGCCGATTGCAGCAACGTAGCGCGACAACACTCGCGCGGCTTCTTTGATGTGCTCGGTCTTGTCCGAATCCATCACGATGCCGTCGCGATGTTCGAGACTCCACGTTCCCTTACCCACGTCGAGTGTTACCGCGTTACCGCCAAGCTCGAAGACTGCGATCTCCATCGACGCGCGAGTGCGAAGCGACGGATTGAAGAACACGAGCGCGACGCTCTTGCCTTGAAGAGGGCGCTCGCGGTAATCGCCGGCTTTGATCTTCGACGCGAGATCGATAAGCGACGTCAGCTCACCCGTCGTGAAGTCCGCGGTGCTCAGAAAGTCTTTTCCTTTAAGGTTCATTGGGTCTCACAATGTCGTTGAAGAAATCCCCTGCGTCCTCCGCGCCCTCTGCGGTTTGAAGATCTTCAACCGCAGAGGGCGCTGAGGACGCTGAGGTTGTCGCATCAGCCCATCGCAATTCCACTCAACTCGTCCAAAAACAAATCTATCTCCGCTCGCTTCAACGTCAGCGGCGGCAGCAATCTCAACACGCTCGGGTCTTCCGAAAGCCCGGTGATGATCTTCTTCTCTAACAACGCCTGCTGAACCGGCTTCGCGTTCCCACCGGCGAACTTGATACCGACGAGATACCCAAGCCCGCGCACTTCTTCAACAAGCAGCATCTTCGTCAACTCAGCGAACAAGTACTCGGAATTCTCACGCACGTTTTCTAGAAGCGCTTCATCGCGGATCACATCGACGGTGGCTTCAAGAGCCGCCGAGGCCAGAGGTCCACCTCCAAAAGTCGTTCCCAGATCGCCGCTCTTTATCTCTCCGGCAATCGCATCGGTCATCAACACCGCGCCCATCGGCACTCCGCTGGCGATGCCCTTGGCGAGCGCGATCATATCCGGCACGACACCGAAGCGTCCCGCAAAGTAGAACTCACCCGTGCGGCCCATTCCTGTTTGGACTTCGTCATAAATCAGCATCGCATTCGCTTCGTCGCAACGCGCTCGCAGGGCTTGATAGAACTCCGGCTCGGCCATTCTCACGCCGCCCATCGATTGAATAGGTTCGAGGATGATCGCCGCGGTGTCTTCATCAAACAACGCGTTGACGGAATCGATGTTGCCGAACTCGGCGTAGACGTGGCCTTCGAGAAGAGGCGAAACGTTCTCGCGATACTTTGGTAAACCGGTAGCCGAAACTGATCCCGGAGTTCGCCCGTGGAACCCGCCTTCAAACGAAATGATCTTTGTTCGCCCAGTGAGCATCCGCGCGATCTTCATCGCGTTCTCGTTGGCTTCGGTGCCCGAGTTAACGAAGAACGTTTTAGTGAGAGGCTCGGGCGCGGTCTCGACAAGTTTCTTCGCGGCACGAGCCCGCGCGTCGTTGTAGACGAGATTCGAGTAGAAGATCAAACGCTCGGCTTGATCTTTGATCGCCTGGACGACTCGAGGATGCGAATGCCCAGTCGAGACAACCGCATGCCCACCGTAGAGGTCGAGATATTTTTCACCGGTCGAGGTGTAGACCCATACGTCCTCGGCGCGTTCAACGACGAACGGAAATTTCTTGTAAGTGGCGACCTGGTATTGCTCTTCGATGTCGATCAAGTTTTCCAGTTGTGGTTGTGTCGTCAAATCTGTTCTCCTGCGTCAGCGGCAAGAATATCCTTGAGGTTGTTTTCCAGTTCTTCTCGCGTTTTGCCCTGAGTCCAATAGTCTGGGGTTTGCTCCAGGTATCCCAGCCACATGTCCTCATCTTGCCAGCATACGTACTTCGTCGTCTTCATTGTCGCACTTCTCTCTCAACGTTGGTTCGGATGTCTTGTGCGCTGCCTTGGTCCCGTCGGCCCGCTCGTGGAGAAAGAGAGCCAGGGGGTCATCAACTATCATCTTTTTTGCGTCCTGTAGTATCATCGAATCGCTTGGAGGTATCTATGACGACATCTCTAAAGGATCCGAATCTCACGCTCAGCGATTTGCCGGCCGCCCTGCGTCGCGACGGCGCAATCAATCTTGAGGTTGAGCAAGGTGTCATCATCCTACGAGCCTCGAAAGCTGTCCAGGATCGCATTGAATCACTGTTACACAAACAGCAAACCGCAAAGCTAACTCGAACCGAAACAAAAGAATTACAACAGTACGAACAGATCGACGACTATTTGAGCTTGTTGAATCGTCTCAGCCGCAATCTGGCGCAATCTCAAAAGGCTCAAGAGGCAGCCGTTGTCCCATAAACTCTCCGCCGGTGTTCAAGAGCAGGTTCGTCAACGCGCCAACTCTCTGTGTGAATATTGCCACACCGATGAGACTTGGCAATACGTCCTCTTTTCGATAGACCATATCATTCCAGTCTCCGAAGGCGGCGAGGATGACCTCGAAAATCTGGCCCTGGCCTGCTTCCACTGCAACCGCCACAAATCGAACAAGCAGATTGCATTCGACAGAGAGACAGAGCAACCGGTTCCTTTGTTCAATCCGCGTAAGCATGGCTGGTCAGAGCATTTCATCTGGTCAGGCAACGGGCTCATCATCATCCCTCTAACTCCCATTGGACGAGCGAGTGTTGATTTGCTCGAACTCAATCGAGAACGCATTCAACAAATCCGCTCGGCCGATGCGAGTGTAGTTCGGCACCCACCATTCGACGACCCGGTTCAACCGATAGGATGAGCTTAAGGATGCGCGAATCCGTTTAGCGTTCACCCTCACTCGTGTAGACCCAGACGTCGTCGCCGCGCTTGATGACGAAAGGGAATGTTTTGGAGGTGGCGACCTGATAGTGTCCTTCGAGATCTATCAGGCTTTCGAGTTGTGGTTGCGTCGTCAAATCTATTCTCCTGTCACAAAGCACATCGCTGTCATACAGTCCTTCTTCGTCTGTATGCGTCATTGGTTCGTGCAATCGTATCTTCGACTCTTGCGTATAAATCAGCAGTATCTTCAACACGGTAGCAGCGGATTACGAGCATACCCTCATTGAAGTAGGCTTTTTTCGATGTGTAGCCGAGTTCATAGGTGTGTTCTGTCCAGTCGCGACAGAATAAATCTTCCCACTCCGCTGGCGGCATAGAAGAAAGAGTGATCGTGTGTAGCTCTTTCTCGCAATGATCATGATCCGGCTCGCGTGTGATTTCACCAACCAGTTTAATGTCTTTGAAGGTTATGTTAGCCATCTTGCATCCTCGTTCTATGTTTACCATTGTTTTGCGACTTCAATACGGTATCGGTGTGTCTCGTCTAAGATCACAAGACCAGTCATCTCTGATGGGATCAAAGCAACAGTCTCCTCGTGAATACTCTTTGTAAGCTTAGATTCTTTTCCTGGGGATGGTCTCTGGATATCCTCTGGACGAACTTCTATGAGATCTTTTGTCGACATCAAACTGTAGAGTCTATCCAGGGGGATATTCAGTTCAATGGTTGTCGTTTCGTGAGGCGGGATAACAGTCCGTGTGTTTATCGTGGCATCTGTCGCGCTCTGTAGCGTATCGCCATGCCTCATTAGAACGACAAATTGTTTGGGGCTATCGATTCGGTAATCTGCGTCAGTGCGATTCGTAAAGCTTAGCCGAAAGACAATGGTCTTGGTGGTGCCGCTCTTATCCTGATAGCTTGTCAGGTCATTCAATGATGCTTGAATCGCAGACTCATTCCATGGCGTCGGACGCGACATTCGCCAGACGACAATGGCCCCGACTAATGCCAATACAGTAGCGAGCCCTACGCCAAAGGAAAAAGCCAGAAGCATGCGGTTTCGCCAAGATCGCACTTCTTTCACACTTGCATTCACGACATTCAACCTCACATCAGCCTAACGACAGTGTCACCAGCCCGCGCGTTGATACCACGACGATTACAGAAACAAGACCGTGTTATAAGAAGCCCACTCGGCGCGGCTCCGGTGCACTCAGAGTTGACACCGTGATCACGACGTACTGCACTCCGTCGAATCGCCTATCACGCCGGGTCTCCGCTCCGAAATACGTTGACACCGTGATCACGACGTACTGCATTCCGTCGCCCTTAAATATCTGCAGACGGCCCCGCTTCGCGTTTCTCCACCCGAGTCAACAAGGACTAGGGTTCGCCCTTCCAACGCTAGCCTCACAATATCGGAAGCGATTGCAGCCATTGTGTCAGGAGATATCGCGCGATAATCACGCGTCGGATGTTCGACTACCTGAATATCGCGTTCTTTGTGCCAGCGGTCGAGCCACACTTGAAACGACACCCTACGACCACGTTCTTCAGGCGACTCAAAGCTGCCACAAAATGAATAGAAGGCGAACTCGCTTGTCTCATCCGGCTTGCGCCCGAGAAGAGAAACCAGAACCGTTTCTGGCCCGGGAAGGCCTCGAACCCACTTGTGAACGAGATCATCTGGGATTTGACTAAACTTGCTCTTAGATCTTCCGGGGCGCGCGCACGTGAAGAATCGAACGCCTTCATGTGGTGAGGGCAATCTCCAGCGCCTTAGCCTGTATGGTTCCATCGAAAGTCTCCGAGCAGCGATTGCCTCATTGTGTGTTAATGGTGATTACGCTCCGACGATCTCGTTGAGACCCTCGATCACTTGTGCAATCTCTTCTGATGACGCGCGGCCTATGCGCTTTCCCAGGCGAAGCACCGACAATGTACGGACCTGGCTGATCTTCACCCAAGATCGCTTCGGCATCTTCGGAGACGTCAACTCCAGCGTGAGCGGGAAGTGCGCCTTCGGCTCACCACTAGTGATGGCGACCGCAATCACCGTCCCGGATCGCTCGTTGAATACATCCTGGCTCAAAACCAATACGGGCCGTCGGCCAGCCTGCTCGTTTCCCTTTGTAGGATCGAGTTCTGCCCATACGACATCGCCTCTTAGTATTCGGGCCATTGTGCGACCTCCCCGGCGAGCCCTTCGTCGGCCAGTGCCTGCTCCTCAGCCGGATGGAGCTTCGCACACTCGCGCGCGAGGCGCGTGCTGTCTATGCGTGCAATCTTTTCCTCGATCGCTTGCTGAATGACATGGCTTCTGTTGGGAAAGACGCGAGACCTCACCAGCCTATCGACTCGCTTCAGTAGGGATTCGTCTATCGAGATAGTTACCTTTGAGACACTCATAATCGCAGTGTGACCTCCGGTCATACTCCCGGTCAAGCGAGCCGTGAATCATCCGCAGCATCCCGCCCTACGGATTACTGCCCGGGAGCACTAAACCAAACCGCTCCTCGATACCAGACATCAGATTCATATTCTGCACCGCTTGACCCGCGGCGCCCTTCACCAAATTGTCGAGTGCGACGAACACGATCACGGTATCGCCGTTCGCCGCCCAGCCTATGTCCACGAAGTTTGTGTTCTTCACCCAGTTGATGTCCGGCGATCCGTCGACCAATCGAATAAAAAACTCATTGCCGTAGAACTCTCGAAATAGATTTCCGACTTCGTTGCGTGTCATCGATTTTGTCGGAGTCACGTAGATCGAAGCGAAGATGCCTCGCACCACCGGAATCGAGTGAACCTGAAACACCAGATCGCATTCGGATGACCAATGCGGGTTTACGGACGCGAGCAACTGTTCTACTTCAGGCTGGTGCTGATGCTCGAACATCTTGTACGCGTAAAAGCTGTTCGCTCGCTTCGGGTGATGAGTGTTGGCCGCCGCTTTCGCTCCCGAGCCGGACGAGCCGGTCTTCATGTCCGCGATGACTTTGCCTTTGACCAGTCCGGACGCGACCAACGGGAAGAGTCCCAATTCGAGCGCGGTCGCGAAGCACCCGGGGTTCGCGATGCGTGTAGCCTCTTTGATCTGATTGCGATTCACTTCGGTCAAGCCGTACACGAATTCGCGTTGCGCGGCCATCGCCGTGTGTTCGCGACCGTAGAACTCTTTGAACAGCGCGGCGTCGCTCAAACGAAAATCGCCCGACAGATCAATCACCTTCACGGAGCGGGGAAGTGAAGGCACGATCTCCATCGCTTGACCGTGTGGCAATGCCAGAAACACGCAATCGTGATCAGTGAGCGCGCTTGGGTTGGGCATCGCTTCGAACTTGAGATCAGTGAGCTTCGCAAGATTCGGGTGAACCGCATCGACGCGTTTGCCGGCGTGCTCGTTTGCGGTGACGAGCTTCAGTTCGACCTCGGGATGAAACAGCAGAATACGAAGCAACTCGCTTCCGCCGTATCCCGATCCTCCGAGTATGCCAACCTTGATCAAGTTCTTATCTCCTTCGCGTCTTCGCGAGTCTTTGCGTCTTTGCGTGAAACCGGCTATTGGAATGTGAGTTTTCGCGCAAAGACGCCAAGACTCGCCAAGACGCAAAGCGGAAAAACTATCTCGGTGACCACGCCGCCACTTTCGCGTGAATCAACTCCCCCAATCGCTCGCCGCCGTTCACTGCATTCGCCGCTTCCAGTCCAAGTTCGCGCTTCACATAGTCCATCCCCATCTGCGAATCGGAAACCGGACCCGACACCACATCAATCGTCACGCCCTGAGCCGAAAGCAACTCGCGGCCACCCCACGCGCCGACAAAATCGTTGGCGCAGAACACCAGCGCCGCCGCGGCATTCATCAATTCGCGATCGCGGAAGATCGTATCGACTCCGTAGCCGCCGAGTATTCCATCGCCCAGCTCGATCACTATGCAATCGGGGTGTGACTCCGCGAGTTTCGAGATCACACCTTTCGCAATCGGCGAGAGGTCGGTCACGCCGACCGTCGACGGAAGCCCGCAGTCGAGAAAGCTCAGCGTTTTGATCGCGCCGTGATCTTCCATGTTCAACGTGTCGCGCAAGCAGGCAACGCCCGCGAGCTTGGCCGCGGCCACGCGATGCCCCGCGCGAGTGAGATGCTTGATGATCTCCGTTGCAGCGTACGTCTTCCCTGAGTTCATGCACGTGCCGGCGACCAGGACGAGAGGTGTTGTTACGTTGAGTGTCTCGCGAGGCTCGACCGCGCCTTCCGCGATATTGAGAATTCGATTGTGGCGCACCGGCATCCCGAGCACTTCGACTTCGATGGCGCCCGACAGGCTGTGATGATGGCCGACGCATCGGCCGATCAGCCCGCCGAGATTGAGGAGGTGCAAACGATCGTGGACCTTGATGCTTTCCGGCACGTCGCCAACGAAGCCCTTGAGCGCGCGCCGATAACCCAAGACGCCGGCAATGATATCGCCCGGATTGATCTTGGCCATGCGTCCGGTCACAAGCTCGAGCGTGTTGTAAGTCGCATTGTCGGTAAGCGTGCGCACGACGACTACGTTACCGGCACGGGCTTCGCAGCGCGTTGTGATTTCAAGATCGTGACTGAGACCCAGGTTAATGGTCGATGAGGCGATCTTGTCCGCGCGCACGAGTCGAAGATCAGCGCCGGGCTGTTTCGTGATCGGCGAAAGTGTTTCGGCTAAACTCTGAATCATTCCTCTATCCTCGATTCTCTATCTTCTATCCGCGGTTCTCTTTTCCTCAGCCATCTTTCTCATTCGTAATCGCAACGCGTTCAGCTTGATAAAGCCTTCCGCGTCGCGCTGGTTGTAAACAGAGTCACGCTCGAACGTCGCGAACTCTTCCGAGTAAAGCGAGCACGGAGATCGCCGCCCGACGACCGTGCAGTTGCCCTTGTAAAGCTTGAGTCGCGCAGTGCCGGTTACGTTCTTCTGACTCTCGTCGATCAGCGCGCGAATTGCTTCGAACTCCGGCGTGTACCAGAAGCCGTAGTAGATCATCTCGGCCACGCGGGAGTTCAGCGAATCTTTCAAGTGCGCGACTTCGCGATCGAGCGTAAGCGATTCGACGGCTCGATGCGCCGAGTGAAGTATCGTCACGCCGGGTGTTTCATACACGCCTCGCGACTTCATTCCAACGAAGCGATTCTCGACCAGATCAACTCGGCCAATTCCGTACTCGCCGCCCATTTGGTTCAACCGGTCGAGAAGGGAAGCGGGCGAGAGGGCTTCACCGTCGACGGCGACCGGCACCCCCGATTCAAAATCGATCTCGACATACGCGGGCTGATCCGGAGCGTCCTCGGGTGAGCGAGTTAGAATGAATATCGACGCGGGCGGCTCGGCCCACGGGTCTTCAAGTATGCCGCCCTCATAGCTGATGTGCATCAGGTTGCGATCCATCGAGTAAGGCTTATCTTTCGTCGCGATGATCGGAATCTTGTGTTGCTGCGCATAAGCAATCAGATCCGAGCGCGATTTGAACGGCCACTCACGCCACGGCGCGATCACTCGAATGTGAGGATCGAGCGCATAATAAGTCAGCTCGAATCGAACCTGATCGTTTCCCTTGCCGGTAGCTCCGTGCGAAACCGCGCGAGCGCCTTCCTTGTGCGCGATCTCGATTTGTTTTTTTGCAATCAGCGGGCGGGCGAGCGACGTGCCCAGCAAGTAGACGCCTTCGTACACCGCGTTTGCTTTGAGAGCGGTGAACACAAAGTCGCGCACGAATTCTTCGCGAAGGTCCTCGACGTAGAGTTTCGACGCGCCGGTCGCGAGAGCCTTCTCTTCGAGGCCGCCGAGTTCTTCCGCCTGGCCCACATCGGCCGCGAAACAAATCACCTCACACCCATAAGTTTCTTTCAGCCATCTGAGTATCACGGACGTATCGAGTCCGCCCGAGTACGCGAGCACCACTTTGTCGACGTTTTGCTTTTCCAATTCCATCAAGTTCTCCGATGTTCACCGATGCCACAGGTTCGCGCGAGTCGCTCCTGTCGCGCGTCTGGCCGCGCCACGCGATGCACGCCGCGGCGGCGCGAACAGCTTTACTAATTTTTTCATTGCCGCGCGCTGAGCTGCCTCGTTTTTTATCGCGACCAGGATTGTGTCATCTCCGGCCAACGTGCCGACGATCTCGTTGATGCCGGCTCGATCGATCGTGAGGGCAGCCGGCTGCGCGAGCCCCACTTCGGTCTTTATCACGATCAGATTGTCGCCCGCCGTGTCGATCGACGTCACCGGCCCCCCGGCGTTCAACGCAGCCTTCGGCGCCGCGTAATAACCGTCAAGTTTCGCAAGTCCAAGCTTGACGATGTCGCGCGAGACGCTCGATTGATTCACTTCGAAGCCGCGCCGGGAAAGCTCAGCCGCAAGCTCCTGCTGAGTCGCAATGGGCCTTTTGTTAATTATCTCGAGCATCGCCTGGTGCCGGGTCCCGTTTGCCGTTCTATGCATCACAAAGCCTCGTTTTGCGCATACTATGCTTATCAGATGCATAAAAGTACCACGCGCGTTTGTTCGTGGTCAATGAAAAGTGAAGATGGTCTGAAGGGAGGCGAGGCTGGACAGGGGTGTGTGGACGGTTCGCTGCCCCGCGCGATTGCGCGGGGGTGGGTGAATCAGAATAGGTGCGCCTTCAATAACCTTTGTCGCGAAAGACCAGCAAGTAGAGCGAGGCGCCAATGATCGGGAACAGCAGGATCAAAATCATCAAGACGGCTTTCGTGGTTGTGTCGCGGGCCGAATTCGCCACATCCGACAGCGCGACTATGTCGAGGATGATCGAAGCGATCAAAAAAAGAATACCCATAATTTCGTTTCTCCTTACAGGCGGTGTCGTTCTAGGTTACGAGGCTTCGAAATCGAAAGTTCGACAATAAGGCTTAGGGTTTCTTTTTCTCAACCGGCCGGAGTCTCTCGAGTAGCTGAAACGATTCGTTGGCGATGAAACTGCCGAATGTCGGGCCAAAAAGTGAAATCGTCGACTCGTAGGTCTTGTGACGATATTCATCTTCGCTAATGATGTAACCCAGCGCGTCGTTCGTGAGGCCCAACAGGAAAGTCTTTTCGAACCCGAGCATCTTGCCGCGTTCTTTGACCTGGAAGTTCAGGATGCTGCCCAACTCGCCCGGAATCGCAACGAAAGCGATTCGATTGTCGAACGAGATCGCGTTGATCTCTGATTCATAGCTTGGCGGATAGCTCATGGCCGGCGGGAAAACTGAGGTCGGCACGATCTTGAGCGTGAGCGGCGTCCGAACAAGCTTGATGTCGACCGAGTCTTGCAGTTTGATCATCAGCATAACCTTGAAGGCTTCGGCCGCGAGAATCGTTCCAACGTTCTCCGCGCGTTGCCACGCGTCGTCGCCCTGAAAAGCGTGAGGCGCAATCGTGCCTTGCGCGCCGTTGGCGAAGATCGCCATCGCCGAGCCGCCCGACATTTTCTCGACCGCGTTACGCGCATAGCCTACGAAGTCGGCGGAGAAAGTCATATTCTCTGCGCCGAGAACGGTCGGGTGCGCCGCGAAGTTGATCAGTATGGCCATTGGCTTTCCGGTCGCTAATGAATCGATGCGGATGACTCCGGCCTCGGGATCGACTGGACCATTCGGCGGCCACGTAGATCTGAACCGAGAGATTCCCTTCGCTTCACCGGCGCCGAATCCGATGCGAACCGGCTTCAAGTTTTTATTGGCTTCGATGATCGCTTCAGCAGTGCGCTGTTCGTAGATGGCGCGGATCTTCGGATCGAATTTTCCCCCGAGCACGTTCGCAAGGAGCGGCAGCATCTCCATAAAGGCCCCGCCGCCAGAGTGCGTATGCGAAGACATGATGAAGATGTGATCGGGGGAAATGTTGGTAGACGCGGAAGCAATCGCTCGAATGCGATCTACCATCCCGTGATCGAAGCCGAGATGATCGACGCTGACAAGGGCGAGCTTTTCGGTTCCATTGTCGAGAATCAATGCTCGCGCTTCGGTGGCGTCGTGCACGCCGGTGGAAGGCCGGGCTTGTCGCGCTCCGTAGCCGGCAAGCGGGGTGCCGATGGGAGGCGTGATATCTGTCTTCGCCACGCCCGCCATCAGCTTTCCTTGCGCGCTCGCGGTAAGAGCGCAGATCGCCAGTAGAAAACTTGCAGCGAAAATTGGCGCCGTTCTTTTCATACGAAGATCTCTGGGTTAAATTAAGCCGCCACGAAGTCTCGAAGACACGAAGACTCACCAAGTCCGGTTATTTTGGGGCCCTATGCGATCGTGCCGCCGCCATCGACGACAATTGTTTGACCGGTGATATATCCCGAAGCCGGCGACGCAAGAAATACAGCGACGCCTTTCAATTCGCCTTCGTGGCCCACGCGACCGAGCGGCACCGAGGCTTCGATCTGAGGCTGAGCTTCGGCCAACACGTTCTCAGTCATCCGCGAAGGAAAGAATCCTGGAGCGATGGCATTCACTCGAATTCCGCGCCGCGCCCACTTCGCGGCAAACTCGCGAGTCATCGCAATCAATCCGCCCTTTGCGGCCACGTAGCCGACGATGTGCTGTCCGTGTTCCATCGTGCCCTGGAGCCCGGCGATCGACGCTACGTTGATGATGTTGCCGCTTCGCCTCTTCAGCATTTCGCGGCCGGCGCTTTGTGAAAACAGAAACGCTCCGGTGAGATTGATCTGGATAACCATATTCCACTTCTCGAGCGGATGTTCTTCGATCGGCTGCCCCCAGGTAACGCCGGCGTTGTTGATAAGGATGTCGATCTGGCCGTACGCCGCTATCGTTCGATCGACGACGGCTTGCACTTCATCAGGGTTCGACACGTCGCAGATAGCTCCTTCGCATTTGAAACCCCGGCGGCGAAACTCATCGACCGTCGGCGTGAGCCATTGCTCTCGTCGAGCAAGCAGCATCAGCGAGGCGCCCGCTTCTGCCAGTCCTTCCGCCATTTCTTTTCCGAGCCCACGCGAGCCGCCCGTCACCAGAGCGACTTTGCCTGACAGGTCGAAGATTTCAGTAATGGTCGGCACAATATTCTCCAAAAGAGAGAGTTCAAAGAGAACGTGATTAATGTTTCAGGATGCGTTGCCTTTCCTCATTCATTACCTGGTTCATTAGCTGCACAAGTCTGGGATTCATGATTTCCGCGGACTTTTCCATGCTTTCCTTCAATAGAGCAGGCATCACTTGTATAGCCTTCTGGCCGGTCGATGAAGTGTAGAAAGCGACGAGGTCCTTGAGTTCCTGTTCGTTGAAATGCTTGTCGTAGATCGGATAGAAAATCTGCTCCATGGTCTCGGCCCATTTTATGCGTTGTGGGAGCAGTTCCTTAATTCGCTTATTGACCCGATCCGAATACTCGATCAGCGCGCGTTCGAACTCTTCGCGCGGTTTCCCTTTTAGCTCGAGAGAGTCGCCCAGCACTTGTGAAAGCATCGGGGGCAACTGCTTGTTCACTTGATCCATGATCACACTGGCGGACTGCTCGGCCAATTGATCGACCTTCATCGCCGTGTAAAGCTGTCGTATGAGACCGCGCTTGGCGGGCGAGATGGCCGGCTGATCATTTTGCGCAGCTACAGGCGCAGATGCGGCAAGCAGCAGCAATGCCGCGAAACTCTTGAGAGTCCTCATTGGGCCCGCCTCCTTTGAGTTATCCCAACCGCACGTCGGTCTGTGATTGATGCTTCTCTTGCGCTTTTGCTTCGTCCCAATACTTATCCATCTCGATGTGATCCGAATCCGCGGGCTTGCATCCCTGCTCGCGAAGCCGGTCTTCGATATAGCGAAAGCGGCGCCGGAATTTTCTATTCGAAGATTTCAGTGCGCTTTCGGGATCAATGCCCAATAGCCGCGCGACATTCACCGCGACGAACAGCAGGTCACCAACCTCTCCGGCGATTTCCTGATGATTCGAGTGCTCACTCGAAACAGCTTGTTTCAGCTCCTCGACTTCTTCATCGAGTTTTTCGATAACCGAGGGCACATCGGGCCAGTCGAAATCCACGCGCGAAACTTTTGTGGTCATCTGAAAGGCTTCCATCACCGCCGGCAGCTTCGTCGAAACGCTATCGAGCATCGAGCCTTCTTCGGTTCGCTTTCCCTTCTGGGCAAGCTCGGCTTCTTTGATTGCTTCCCAGTTTTTCAGCACCTCGCCCGCAGTCTGGGCGTTGTCGTCGCCGAAGACGTGCGGATGCCGCCGAATCATTTTGGACGTTATGCGTTCGATGACTTCGGTTGCGGTGAAGCGATTCTCTTCGGCGCCGATCTGACTGTGAAAGACTACCTGAAGCAGCAAATCACCGAGTTCGCCAATCAAGTCTTCGTCGTCGCCTTCATCGATGGCTTCGACGACTTCGTAGGCTTCTTCGAGCATCATCGGCTTCAGACTCTCGTGAGTCTGCTCGCGGTCCCAGGGACAGCCGCCGGGTGCGCGCAAACGCGAAATCAATTCTACGAGTTCCGCGAATTTATCGCCGCTGATACTTGCTGAAGAATTTGTCACGGTGCGAATCTACAAGATGAGACGGCAAAGAGCAAAGAAGACAGGATCATTCTTCATTCGTGATTTGGTTCCTGGTTTCTGGTTTGTGGTTTCTAGTTTCTGGTTGGAAAGCCAGCAAGAATCGAAGAGCCGGAACCACAAACCAGAAACCACAAACCACAAACCAGTGACCAATGACAAATGACCAATGACCAATGACCTCCTCCGGTGTTAGCATAACTTCTCTCAACGGATGCTCAATCTCTTTTCTGGGTGAATGCACATATGGCTGAACGAGAAGACACAGGTTACAAAGTAACGGATCGAAGGAAGTACAACCCCGACGGAACTCCGCGCGAAAACCTCGAACCCGAACCGGAGTCTCCAACTTCAGGCGACGGCGTCCGCGTGTTGACGCAAACGGAAGAGCCTGCTGCGAGCAACGTCCTTTCGTTCCCGGGCGACACGAAGCGCCAGGCCGAGCCGCCGGCCCCGGAAGTCGACGAACCGCAGCCCGAGCCAGAAGCAGCGGCGCCTCCCGCCCTCGACGCCGCGGCGCATGCAGCCGCGATCACTCACGCTGAGCAGGCCTACAGCGAGGCGCGGGGCCCGGCAAATCCACAGTTGGCCGAAGCCTCATTCCTGGGACTCGCGAACATGCTCGGGGTCGAGGCCGCGATGCATCTCGGTGTGATCAGGCCCCCGGGCGACGAACCTCCGCCGGTTGATCTCGAGTCCGCACGCCACTTGATCGATATGCTCGGCATACTTCAGTCGAAGACAAGCGGCAATCTCACCCCCGAAGAGGATCGCTTTCTCGACGGAGTCCTCGCCGATCTGCGAATGAGTTTCGTGGAGATTTCGAGAGGGAGATGAAAGTCACCTTTCTCGGAACCGGCACCTCAGTAGGAGTCCCCTCGGTCGGCTGCGAATGCGCAACGTGCCTCTCGGACGATCCTCGCGACAAGCGGCTGCGAACCTCGGTGCTTATCGAGCACGAGGGCAATAACCTGCTTATCGACGCTTCGACTGATTTCCGCCAGCAAGCGCTGAGAATCGGGTTGAAGCATCTGTCCGCGATCCTGTTTACGCATTCGCACGCGGATCATTGTTTCGGATTGGATGACACGCGGCCCATAATGTTCCGCGACGGCGCGATTCCCGTTTATGCGGCCGATGTTACGTGGGAAGGGCTGCGCCGCATTTATGCGTATGCGTTTGAGCCGTCGAGTTATCCCGGCGTGCCTCGGATAATACCTCATACTCTCGACGGTGAGTTCAGCGTGATGGGTTTGAGTGTTGAGCCGTTGACCGTGCTTCACGGACAGCTTGCGGTCACCGCTTTTCGCATCGGCGAGTTCGGCTACGTTACCGACTGCAATGTTATTCCTGATGAAACGTGTTCACGGTTAATGGGCCTGGATGTTCTGGTGATCGATGCCCTGCGGTTCAAAAAACATCCGACACATATGACATTGGATCAGGCTCTCGAGTACATTGAACGGCTCAAACCAAAACGCGCGTTGTTGACTCATATCTCGCACGACATCAGACATGCGGAAACGAGTCAGCACTTGCCTGAGCGCGTCGAGATTGCGTATGACGGGTTGGTAGTTGAGGTATAGGAACGTTGCCACGAAGACACGAAGTCACCAAGGTTGCACGAAGTCTTTGTGAGCCGTCGTGACCTGGTGACTTCGTGGCAAGACTTCACTGTTCCGAAGCTATGAAAATCTTTCGCGACATAAACGAATCCGGCATCAAGGCGCCCTGCGTCCTCACGTTTGGCGTTTTTGATGGTCTTCATCTCGCGCATCAACTGATCATGAGCCGGGTCGTTGAGCGCGCTCGCGCATTGGATTTGCCCGCGACCGTTGTGACCTTCGATCCTCATCCGCGAGCGGTGCTGCATCCACAAACGGCTCCGCCGCTTCTTCAGACGTTCGAGCAGAAGATGTCAGGCATTGCGCGATTGGGGATCGATCAAACGATCGTGCTTCAGTTCACGCCCGAGCTGTCGATGGTGAGCGCGGAGGAATTCCTTTTGAGATTCGTTTTCGGCAGGCTGAATGCTCGTGAGGTGTATCTGGGTCACGGTTTCGCGTTCGGCCACAATCGCGAAGGCCGGTTCGAGTTGTTGAGTGATGTTGCTCGCGGGCTGGGCCGCGTCGCTGAAGAAGTTCCCGAAGTCTTGATTCGCGGCCATCGAGTAAGCTCGACGATGATCCGCCGTTTGCTTGACGCAGGCCGGGTGAACCTTGCGAGGCGAATGCTGGGGCGTCCCTATGGCATCGAGAGCCGGGTAATCGAGGGCCGCAAAATCGGGAAAGCTGAACTGCAATACGCGACAGCGAATCTGAAGCCTCACAACACGGTGATTCCCTGCAATGGTGTGTATATCACGCTGACGCTTGTAGAGGGCGAGTGGCGGCGGTCGATCACGAACATCGGACACAAGCCGACATTTGGCGGCGATCCGGAAGTGACGGTCGAGACTCACGTGATGGAATTCGATCGCGAGTTGTACGGCGAGCAGATTCGAGTGAGGTTCCTGCACAGGCTTCGAGGCGAGAAGAAGTTCGAATCGATTGAAGCGCTGCGACTTCAGATCGATCGCGACTACGGCCGGGCGGTGCGCTATTTTCAGATTGAAGGTGTTCGGCGGAACTTCGGCTATCTGTGACGGCCGGGTTGCGGATTGATCCGGCCGCGGTTGTCACGATGGTTGGGTATGCTAACATAAGGCCATCTCAACTGGATTCGAGCGGTAAGGGCGCGTATGTCAATCAGCCTTTCTCAAACTCCGAGCGAGGGAAGGTCTCCTGGGAAGCCCGATGATTTCATCTGGCGGTTGAGCGTCGGACAGTACCATGAAATGATCCGCACCGGGATTCTCACAGCGGATGATCCGGTGGAACTGCTAGCAGGATGGCTTGTCTACAAGATGCCTAAGAACCCCCCGCATCGCATAGCCACCCGCCTTGCTCAGCAAGCGCTTGAAGCAGTTGCACCCGCAGGCTGGTACGTAGATGCGCAAGAGCCGATAACACTGAACGACAGTGAGCCGGAGCCCGACGTGATGATCGTGCGCGGTGAGACCCGCGACTACCGGGATCGTCATCCCGGGCCGGAGGATGTAGCTCTGATAGTTGAAGTGGCCGACTCCACGCTGGAGCGTGATCGAGGAGTAAAAAGATTGGCCTATGCGCGGGCGGGGATCCCGGTCTACTGGATCATCAATCTCCTGGAACGCATAGTTGAGGTTTACTGTGAGCCGTCAGGGATGGCCGAAGACGCAGACTACACACTGCGTCGCGACTACGGTCTGGCTGATTCTGTGCCAGTGATGATTGATGGAATCGAAACCGGCCGTGTTGCAGTGCTTGATCTTTTGCCGTAATTCAACCTCCTATTCAACGCGAAGGATCGCCTTATTTGAACGATCCTGTTCATCTCTTGGAGCCTCTCCTGTCGCCACCGATCAAGTGCTTTGATCCGCCGGATCATTTCTCCTCTGTTATTCCGCTTCGAGAGCCATTGCGCATCGGTTGGGATAGGATGGAGCTTCATCAACGCTGGATCTGTGCAGCGGCCGCCGGATTACAACGGATGAACCTACTGACCAATTCACCTTGTAACCCGCCTGATTCAGTTGTATAAAACCCAAGCCGGTCTTTTGAACAGAATCAACCAGACCATCCCTGATTCGCATTAAAATCAAGCGAGGGCGTCTCTAATGAAGAAACCCATCACTGTCACTGTCAACGGCGCCGAGCGCCGCGACGAAGTCGAGCCGCGTATGCTGCTCGTTCACTACATCCGCGATGTCCTGGGTCTGACTGGAACTCACGTCGGGTGCGAGACCTCTATCTGCGGCGCGTGCACCGTCATGCTCGATGGCGTATCTGTAAAATCCTGCACGATGTTTGCCATTCAGGCCGACCGAGCGAGCGTCACGACCATCGAAGGCATGGCTTCAAACGGCGATCTGCATCCGGTGCAGGAAGGATTCTGGGAGCAACACGGTTTGCAATGCGGTTACTGCACGCCGGGGATGATAATGGCCGCGGCTCAGATCCTCGATCGCAATCCCGATCCAACAACCGACGAGATTCGGCACGGCCTCGAAGGAAATCTGTGCCGGTGCACCGGCTACCAGCACATCGTCGAAGCCGTTCAATACGCCGCGCGCAAGATGAGAGATCAAGCGGCAACGGGAGACTAGGAAGAATTGCGGATTTCGGATTTCGGATTTCGGATTGAAGAACGAGGCAGTATTTCAAATGTCGCCAATCCGCAATCGTAGGAGACATCATGCCTAAATATGTCGGACAGAGAGTGAAGCGCACCGAAGACCCGCGATTGATACAAGGCCTCGGGCATTACGTTGATGACATCAAGCTGCCGGACACGCTGCACGTAGCCTTCCTGCGCTCGATGTATGCGCACGCGCGCATAACCAGCCTGGACGTCAGCGAAGCTTCTCACGCGCCCGGTGTCGTCGCGGTGTACACAGGAAAAGACGTCGCCAAGGTCGGGCCGGTGCCGTGCGCGGCCGCGTTGCCGGATTTGAAAGTGCCCGATTATCGAGTGCTCGCGTCCGATCACGTCGTCTTCGTAGGTCAGCCGATCGCTGTCGTCGTGGCCACGGATCGATACGCCGCGCGCGATGCCATCGACCTGATCATGATCGACTACGAGGAACTGCCTCCTGTGGTAGATGTTGAAGAAGCCGCGAAGGGCGGACCCCTGGTCTATGAAGAGTATGGCGATAACATTGCTTACAAGCTCACGGCGGGTGAAGGCGATATCGACGCGGCGCTCAAGGCTTCAGATCACGTGATCACCCAGCGCATCGTGCATCAGCGGCTCGCGCCTATCGCGATGGAAGGCCGCGGGGTACTGGCACGTTACTATCCCGGCGAAAAGGAGCTGACAATCTGGTCGTCTACGCAGATTCCACACTTGTTGAGAACTCAGCTCGCGCTGATGATCGGTATGCCGGAAAACAAATTGCGAGTGATCACGCCCGAAGTCGGCGGCGGGTTCGGATCGAAACTCAACGTCTACGCGGAAGAAGCTCTGCTTGGATGGATCTCCATGCAGCTCGGCAAACCGGTGAAGTGGATCGAGGGCCGGCGCGAAAACATTCAAGCTACGATTCACGGCCGAGGCCAGGTCGGCTACGTCGAGATCGGCTGCAACAACGACGGGACGATAACGGGTCTGCGCTACAACGTGTTTGCAGATCTCGGCGCTTATCATCAATTACTCACGCCGGCCATTCCAACGTTGACCGGCTTGATGCTGTCGGGCTCTTACAAGATTCCGGCGATTCAGATCAACGTGACCGGCGTGTTCACGAACAAGATGGCGACCGACGCTTATCGAGGCGCCGGGCGGCCTGAAGCGACCTACGTCGTCGAGCGCGCGGTTGATCTTGTAGCCGCTGAACTTGGGATGGATACGGTCGATGTGCGCCGAAAGAACTTTCCGGCTCCCGACGAGTTTCCTTTCAAAACGGCGACGGGTTTGTTCTACGACAGCGGAAACTACGACGCGGCGTTGGACAAAGCGCTGGAGATGGCCGGCTACAAAAATCTGCGTGAAGAACAAAAGAAGGGCCGCGATGAGGGACGGCTGATCGGCATCGGTCTTTCCACGTACGTCGAGATTTGCGCGCTCGGCCCGTCTCAAGCGATGCCGGCCGGTGGGTGGGAAAGCGCGACCGTCAGAATCGAACCGACCGGAGGGGTGACCGTTTTGACCGGCGCTTCGCCGCACGGGCAAGGGCAGGAGACTTCGTTTGCGCAGATCGCGGCCGATGAGCTTGGCGTTGATCTGAACGCCGTCACGGTCATTCATGGCGATACGTCAATCGTTCAATACGGGATCGGAACGTTTGGAAGCCGCGCGACCGCGGTAGGCGGCACGGCGGTTTATATAGCCATCGAGAAGCTGAAAGAGAAGGCGACGAACATCGCGGCTCATATGCTTAAGACGGATGCTTCGAACGTAGTGTTCAAGGAAGGCCGGTTCACGAAACAGGCTACCAGAGCCGCTTCCGCGGGAGCAGCCGCAGCGCCTGAACCCGAGCCCGATATGCCGGTGGGGGAAGCGCCGGCGGGCGCGTTGCCCGAACCTGAAGCCGATGGCAACGGCGTGACGATTCAAGACGTCGCGCTCGCCGCACATATCGCTCGCGACATTCCGCCGGGCTCCGAACCCGGATTGTCGGCTACGTACTTTTTCGAGCCTACGAACTTCACCTTTCCGTTTGGCACTCACATCGCGGTAGTCGAAGTCGATCGCGAGACGGGCGACATAAAGTTCCTGCGCTACGTTGCGGTCGATGACTGCGGGAAAGTGATCAACCCGATGCTGGTCGATGGCCAGGTGCAAGGCGGCATCGTGCAGGCGCTCGGGCAGGCGATGTATGAGGAGATCGTTTACGACGAACAAGGCCAGCTCGTCACCGGAACGCTGATGGACTACGCCCTGCCGAAGGCGGCGATGATTCCGTGGCTCGAGCTCGATCGAACGGAGACGCCGTCGCCAGTCAATCCGCTGGGCGTGAAAGGCGTGGGCGAAGCGGGAACGATCGGAGCTACGCCGGCGATCGTAAACGCTATCGTCGATGCGTTGTCGCCGTTCGGCATTCGGCATATGGATATGCCGGTGAGGCCCGAAGCAGTTTGGAAGATTATCAGTGAGCGCGCTTGAATCATTGAGGTATGCGCGAAAGGGAGCAACGTGGATGTCGAGGCCATTCGTGAGCGAGTCAGGGATGGCAAGTATCTCGTTAGAAGTCATGCGATCACGCATGCATTGAAAGAAGGCTCCGGCCAAAACGATATAGTCACCGCAGTTCTGGAAGGGCAGGTGATTGAGGAGTATGAGGCTCAACAGCGATTTTTGATTTGCGGTAAGACGAGCCTTTCAAAGAAAGTGGCGATCTACTTGCAGGTTATCTGCGAGTACTCCGATGATGTATACGTCGAGTTCATAACGGCATATATTCCAGATGAGTCGTTATGGGAGAAACCGCCATACAAGAGACGTGAGCGGAAGCTATGACGAATGTGCCAGCTCCAATGTTCAATGAACACGGCCAGCGGAAGGAATGGCTGCCGACGACCTTTGAGTATGCCGAAGAGGACATCACAGTCCGAATTCCAGGTGTGTATGCGTGGATCTGTCCGCTAGACGGAGAAGCATCCTTCACTCCGGACACTGTTGATGAACTGCTCGTGACTGTGCGTGATCTGATCGAGTCGGCGAAACGCGCCAGGAGTCGACGCTCGGTGCTAACGGAGTACATCGTTTCGGTAGGAGAAGCTCGGCAGTAAGTTCGTCGGGCTGCCGACCCGGCTTGATCTTACAAGGAGAACCTATGATACCAGCGCAATTTGATTACGAGACTCCATCAACACTATCAGAAGCTATTGCTCTTCTCGGACAACATCCTGACGACGCCAAGATTCTCGCCGGCGGGCACAGCTTGATTCCCGCGATGAAGCTTCGATTGGCGACCCCGCAAATCCTCGTCGATCTCGGCAGGATCAAGGACCTCTCTTACATACGCGAAGAGGACGGACAGATTCGCATCGGCGCGATGACCACTCACTATCAACTCGAGGCTTCGGATCGGTTGCGCGAGATTTGCCCGCTGCTGCCCGAATGCGCGGCTCAGATTGGCGATGTCCAGGTGCGCAACAAGGGGACAATTGGCGGGAGCCTCGCTCATTCCGACCCCGCGGCTGATTGGCCCGCGGCCGCAATCGCTCTCGACGCCGAGATGGTAGCCGTGAGCGCCAACGGCGAACGCGTGATCAAGGCTGACGACTTCTTTGTCGATATGCTGACGACCTCACTTGAAGCGGGAGAGATACTGCGCGAGATTCGAATCAACATTCCGAGCGGGCGCTTCGGCCAGGCTTACTTGAAAGTACCGCAGCCGGCGTCCGGCTTCGCCGTCGTCGGTGTTGCGGTTAATCTCACCCGCAATGGAAGCGGCGCTTGTGAGTCGATCGGCGTCGCGATCACGGGTGTTGCGTCAAAGGCTTATCGCGCGAGCGGAGTTGAGAACGCGATTCGGGGAAACGCTCTTGATGAGCAAACGATTGCCGCCGCCGCGAGTCACGCTACAGATGGCGTCTCGGTTAACGGGGACCTGTACGCATCCGAAACTTATAGAACCCATCTCGCCGAAGTGTACATTCGCCGGGCGATTGCGGCGGCAGCCTCGCGCGCGAAATAGTTCAGGGTTCAGGGTTCAGAGTTCCGGGTCTGGAGTTTCCAGTTCTAACTCGATACTCTGAACCCGGAACCCGGAACCCGGAACCCGGAACTCTGAACCAGCTTTCCATGAAGATCGAAGGCACTCAAGAAATCCACGCGGCGCGTGATCGAGTCTACCAAGCGCTCATCGACCCGGTCGTGTTGCAACGATGCATTCCCGGTTGTGAACGCCTCGAAAAAACTGGCGACAATGCATATTCAACAACGCTTCGCGCGGGAGTTGGCTCGATCAAAGGAGTGTTCACCGGCAACGTTCGTCTTGAAGACTTGCAACCGCCCGCACACTTTCGAATGATCGTGGATGGAAAGGGCCAGCCAGGGTTTTTGAAGGGCTCAGGCGAATTGGATTTGCAAGAGCGAGACGGCGCGACGGTCGTGAGCTACACGGGAGACGTTCAGGTCGGCGGCACGATCGCAAGCGTCGGCCAGCGAATGATCCAGGGCGCGGTGAAGATGATGTCCGCTCAGTTTTTTACCTCGATCGAAGCCGAAGCCCAAACCGAAGCACACGAGCCGCCGCCGAAGCACGACTTTTTTCGAACAGCCCTGAGGTGGTTCTCGGGGTGGCTTCGAAGAATGCGTCGTGGGGTTGCTCGCTAGTATTTTTCATCGAATCCTTCCAATCCTGCCGAGGCAACGCCAATGATAATCACTACTGAGTACGTCGACCTGACCGTTGACGAGAGCGCGATGAGAGTTCTTGTTGCGGCGCCGAAACAAGAAGGCCAATATCCCGGCATCATTTTCTACTCGGATATTTTTCAATTGACCGGGCCGATGCTTCGAGCAGCCGCGCGTTTGGCGGGATACGGTTTCGTAGTCGCGGCGCCTGAGATCTATCACCGAATCGAGCCTCCGGGCTCGGCGATTCCATTCGACGACGCGGGCCGCGATCGTGGGCTCGCTAACGCAGCGAAGACTTCAGCGGCGGAGTTCGATGCCGATTGCCGCGCGACGCTTGATTACTTGAACAAGCATCCGCGAGTGGGGGAAGGGAAGCTTGGCGCGGGCGGTTTCTGCATCGGAGGGCATCTGGCGTTTCGTGCGGCGTTGCAACCGGACGTGAAAGCGACGGTTTGTTTTTACGGGACTGGAATTCATGACGGAAAACTCGGAAAGGACGCGGACGCCGGATCACTTGCCCGCGCGAATGAGATTCGAGGTGAATTGTTGATGATCTTCGGAAGCGCTGATCCGCACGTGCCTGAAGGCGCTCGCGCGAAAATAAAAGACGCGTTGCAGCGGGCGCGAGTGAAATTCTCGATGAGCCTTTATGACGCTGAGCATGCGTTCATGCGGGATGAAGGTCCGCGCTATGACCCGCTAGCCACTGATCGGGCATGGAATGAGATGATCGAGTTTTACGGCCGGGCAATTTAGACGAGACCGATCTTGGTCGAGGCGGTTTCCACAGCATCGGGATCGTCGATCTCTCGGTCTGGAAAATGAAAGAGGCAGCAGGTCTGTTTGAACTCGCCTGCTGCCTGCAGTCAACTAACGCAATTGTAGAACGATGCCCGGCTTGTTAACGTTGATGTCGATCTCGTGTTTCTGAGTGCCGCCGAACATCCGGCCAAGAGTGCCGCTGAAGTAAAGCACAGCCAGCAGCACCAGCAAAAACAATACGACCGCGAGCGCGGTTATCGCGCCGCTTCCGCCTCCACTCGTGTGTACATGTTCTTCGATAATCCGTTCCGTCATTTGTAGACCTCCTGGTTGAGCTTGCCTTCAACGATGATTGGGCAAACGCAATACCACGGCGCGAATATCGCGAAGATCGTTCAAAAAGCACAAAAGACCAACGCTTTGATCTCTGAATCTGAATTGATTCGACAGTTGATGTGTACGGGTTGAAAACACTCGGGCGGAAAGTGAAGGGCTTGATGCCGTTTGCGAGTCTCAGGACACCGGCGATTCAAGTTGATTGAGGCGCCGGTCCTGTTCTCGCTGCTCCGCGTAGATGTCGTAGACAAGTTGAGCAAGCTTGTCGAATTTACTATGAAGCTTGCGAAACTCTTTCTCTTGCTCGGAGCGCAGGTCCGCAATCTGAGTTTGAACCGCTTCCCACATTGGCCGCATATCGTAGAGGCGCTCGTCGACCTTTCGCTCGAGAGTCTGAAGCCGAGCGTCGAAGTCTCGCTGGCTAGCGTCGAAGTCTCGCTGGCGAGCGTCGAATTCTCGAAACATCCCGAGAAGCTGCAACAGCAATTCGTGATCGCTTAGATTCTTTGTGACATCGTCGCTGGCCATGTAGCTCCTCACGCGATGGACATGTATGGCCATAGTCTAAGACCAGCGGCGACCCGGCGCAACTTCAATCTCTCAGGATCGTGTAGTACGATTGTCGCTTCAAAATTCCAGTCTAATTAGACAAGTAAGGTGACCAATGAACCAAACATACATACGTGATGTTGCCGGCCACGTCGGTGAAGAGGTAATCATAAAGGGCTGGCTGTATAACAGCCGATCGAGCGGCAAGCTGATCTTTCCGCAGATACGTGACGGTTCGGGAATCATCCAGGGAGTCGTCTTTAAGAAGAACGTTTCGGAGCAAGTGTGGAACGATTTCGAAAAGCTCACCCAGGAATCCTCGATCATTGTGACGGGCAGCGTTCGAGCCGATGAGCGCGCGCCAGGGGGCTACGAACTTGATGTGACCGGCGTCGAAGTTCTGCAAGTCGCTCAAGATTATCCGATAACGCCAAAGGAACATGGCACAGAGTTCCTGATGGACAACCGGCATCTGTGGCTGAGATCGAAACGGCAACACGCGATTCTTTCGGTCAGAGCGGAAATCATTCGCGCGGTCCGCGACTTCTTCGACTCGAACGGTTTCCTGCTGATGGATACGCCGATCTTTACACCGGCGGCGTGCGAGGGAACCACCAACCTGTTCGAGGTTGATTACTTTGAGGACGCCAAGGCGTACCTAACGCAGTCGGGACAGCTCTACAACGAAGCTACTGCCGGCGCCTTTGGCAAGGTCTATAGCTTCGGTCCTACTTTTCGGGCTGAGAAATCGAAGACGCGCCGGCACCTGACGGAGTTCTGGATGGTCGAACCCGAAGTCGCATACGCAGACCTCGACGAGATCATGATTCTCGCCGAAGAGTTTATTACGTTCATCGTCGGGCGTGTGCTGGAGAATCGGCGCAAGGAACTCGCCGAGCTCGAGCGCGACGTATCGAAGCTCGAAGTAATCAAGCCGCCTTTTCCGCGGCTTCAATATGACGACGCGGTCAAGATGCTTCAGGCCGGGCACGAAAAGGGCGAGCTAGAGAATCGATTTGAATGGGGCGGCGATTTCGGAGCGCCGGACGAGACTTACTTGTCGAAACAGTTCGACCGGCCGGTGATGGTGCATCGTTATCCGGCCGCGGTGAAGGCGTTCTACATGCAGCCGGATCCCGAGCGGCCCGAGCTTGCGATGTGCGTGGACGTGCTGGCCTCCGAAGGTTACGGCGAGGTGATTGGGGGCGGCCAGCGCGCGGATAATCTCGAATATTTGTTGAAACAGATTCACGCTCATGGATTACCAGAGGAGGCTTTCGATTGGTATCTCGACTTGCGCAAGTACGGATCGTTTCCGCACGGAGGCTTTGGAATGGGGATCGAGCGTTGCACAACGTGGCTGTGTGGAATCGAGCACATCCGCGAGACGATTCCGTTTCCGAGGATGTTGTACAGGTTGAAGCCATAAAACGAGCCCGATCAAGCCGATTACTAACGGTGGGCAGGATTGTTGACTCGAAGACGGGTGCGGCTCAATCTCCAACTCGCTTCAGCTCCTCTAGTGTAACCTTGTACTTTTCGTACAGACGCTCGAAGTCTTCCGTCAATTCATGGGACGGTGGTGGAAGAATCTCCGTCTCTAATACGCCTTGCCTGGCATAGAGAACAGCGAGTGAACCGGATTGGAGCCCGAGAGCTGCTGCCATTTCTGGTGGGATTTCCAGAACCCAGCCCGTTTGAGTCTTCTGCGGAGAAAGGATTCCTGACATGATAAAGCCCTCAAGGTTCAGGTCATTCTATGCGACATTGCGCAGGCGTTACAAATCCATTGCTGCTTTGGCCGCAAAGCGTTCGCAAATCACCAGTGCGGAGCTTATCATATTCGAGCAATTCAGTGAGAGTTGACGCAACGCTAGATGACGCGAAAGAGAGTGACAGTTTTCGGAGGCTCGCGGTGCGGGCCTGACTCCGCCGAGTATCAGGAAGCGCTCAAACTCGGCCGCTTATTGGTCGAAGCGGGTTTTGACGTTTGCTCCGGTGGCTACGCCGGCATAATGGAAGCCATCAGCCGGGGCGCGCACGAAGCCGGTGGCCACGTCATCGGCGTTACGATGGAGCAGTTCAAGTCCGCGCCGAATCCTTATCTCAAGAAAATCGAACCCACCGCCGACTTCTATTCGCGGCTTCAGATTCTGATTCGTGAATCTGTGGGATACATCGCGTTGCGCGGCGGAATGGGTACGGTTACTGAGATTTCGCTTGTGTGGAACAAGCTCATGACTAAAGTGATTTCTCCGCGCCCGCTGATTCTTCTAGGCGAATGCTGGCCGCACACGATTGAGTGCTTGCGCGAGCACCTCGTGGTCTCGCAAGACGATCTCGGGTACTTATCATTCGCAGCCGATGCCGACGAAGCCGTCGCGCTGTTGCGCAAAGCGATCCTCGATTGAAGACGGCGGGAAATAGGCGCAATGATGAACTCGAGCAATCACTCCGGCGAATCGAACCGCACTCAACTACGCGGCGTATAGCTGATTATGCAAAGCCACTCCGAAACTCGAGACTCATTCAAGCTGCTGGTGCTCGCTTCTCTTTTGACGCTCGCACTGTGGTTCATCCCGTTTGCCGGAGTCATCACCTATCCCATCAGGCTCTTCGTGACGTTCATCCACGAAATCGGCCACGCGCTTGCGGCGCTTGTGACTTTCGGTGGTGTCAATCGGGTCGCGCTGGCGTGGAACGGCAGCGGAGTAACCTTCACCAAAGGCGGTTGGGGACTGGTGATTTCGAGCGCCGGTTATCTGACCACGACTGTGTACGGCTCGGCTTTGCTTCTTATGCTGAGGAAACAACGCAACGCGAAAAAGGCGGCGATCGGAACAGGCGCGGTTTTGCTTTTGATCACGGCGTTGTTTGGGGGAAACATCGTTGCGTGGCTTGCGGGATTGATATTCGGAGGCGGTTGCTTGCTGTTGGGTCTGAAGGGCGCCCCCAAGCTCGTTCACTTCTGCATGAGTTTTCTGGCTGTTCAATGTTTGCTGAACGCGTTCTACGATCTGCGCGCGCTGTTGTACTTGTCGGCTCTCGATCCCGCGAAGCCAACGGACGCGGGCAATATGGCGGAAGCGACTGGTGGGTGGCTTCCTCCGGTGGTTTGGGCGATCGGCTGGGCGTTGCTATCGACGTTGGTCGTCGTAGCTACGCTGGTGGTCTATTATCGAAGTCTGCAGTCGCGTGCGGCGCTTTCTGACATGCCGCAGTCGACTCTGATTGCTGATCATTCGACGAGTGTTGCGCAGCCGCGATTCTAATAGAGCCAAACCGCGATGGCTCATTCGCCTTACAATCTCCGAAATACGTTGCTAGAATTCACAAGCAATATTTCATGGCACTCTTTCGCGTATTGAGCGTGCAATGGGTCGGGGGAAGTTCGGTAGATGATCAGAAGAATAATTTGCGCAGTGGCGCTGGGCGCGCTGATTCCGGCGGCTTTGAGAGCACAGACTGAGAACGGCGGACCTCGGATGACGCCCGAGGGAGTTCTGCAAACTGCCAGGCAACACATTCAAAGAGGCGAGGATTGTTTGTCGCGCGGCGATGCTGATTGCGCGCGCCGCGAATTCGACAGCGCGCTCGATGCGGTCCTTGAATCCGGAATCGATCTGCGAGCCAATCAAGCGCTGCTGGCGGGTTGGCGCGAAATGATAGAAGTGATAAATCGGCACGAGACTACGCCGCTGGTTGCAGGCGGTGGATCGTTTTGGAGACAGCAGGAGTTTGACGGCGTGCCTTCCGAGGAAGAAATTGTTGCCAGGCAAGCACCGATGGTGTCGGGCACGTTTCAGCAGCGCTTCACAGAGTTGCAAAAAAGGTTCAGAGAAAAGTATGAGCGCGATATCACGCTGACTGGAGCTGATCACGCCGAGCACCGAAGACTGTATGGACCCGGAAGCGCTTATGATATTCGAGTGCGAGATCTGACTCGCGAGCAGGTGAGATTCATCATCGCAACCGGAAATGCGCTGGATCTGAGAATCAAGGATTTCTCGACCTGGGAAAACGTCGCTACTCACAACGCGAGAAGCCTCAAACTGGGCCGGCCATCGGACACGTTTGCGACGGGCGTCCATCTCCACATAGATCGAATGCCGCTTCCTCAAAGCAAGAAGCTGGTTTCGACGCCCGCAGTAAAGTCGAGTCCCAGGGGCGAGGCTAAACCATAAACATGGTATGGCGTGAACAAGAACGAAGAAGCGAGACGGAGCGGCGAGTCGTCGAGCGCCGCCGCACCATGCGTTATGACGCCCGCACCTTGCTGATTATCGACGGCAGAACCTGGATCGATCCCGAAGGCGGAGAACGCCGGCGCAAGGTTAGGCGCAACGCCGACCGCTATGCGCTCGCCACAAAATTCTTACAACACTCTCGTCCTTGAGACTCCCTACATCTATTTTTCTTTTGCTGCACTCTAACAACTTGATGGCCCGCTGGGTCTGCTCGCGGATCGATGAGGTTGGGTTGAAGTTTGCGAAGCCGGTCATTAGACTAAGGACACTGCTATGAGCGGAATGAAATTTCGTCGAACCTGTTCAGTTTGCAACGCTACATTCTTTTCTCCCGATCGGAAGGCCGCCTATTGCCTGAAGTGCATGAAGAAGCGCGTCGTGAAACACGTGCCCGCCGAAGCAAAGGCTGGTCTTCAGACATCGCAGGCAACCCGCGTGGCGCCTCGGCCATTCACTCCGTCAAGGCCGCCTCTGGATGACATGCCAAGGCAGAGGCCGTCGCGCGCCGCCAAGATTGGGACGCTCACGCCGGAGCTGCGTGGACGCATACTCGAGATTTACGAAGAAGAGTATGCGAAGCAACCCGTCCAGGCCCGCGAGATGCACGCGCAGATAGCGACCAAGCTGTGGATCAAGCGGCAGCTTGTGGCCGATGTCATTCGCGAGATAACTCAATCCAAAGTTGCGCTGACCGACGACCTCAAAGATCGCGCGATCGAAATGTATCAGCGTTTCGTTGAGAGCGGACACAGGCCCGAGGGCGGGCGCCGGCGGGCGATCAGCTCCGCGCTGGGACTGCCTTATAAACAGGTGATGAAAATCATCCGTGAATGGTCGATGTCCGAGTACGAAACATCTCCGACGCCGAATCCGACTCGCCAGCAGCTCTTCGAGATTGAAAAGCTCTATTGGAACGAACTGAACAACAGGCGTTACGGGCTGACCGAGTTACCGAAGAAGATAGCCGAGGAGCTTGGCTACGTTAGCAGGTGGCAAGTGCTGAGGTGGCTCGATGTCCTTCACGATGATCAGCGCGCGTTCTCGAATGTTCCCGATCCACCGGCCGAGGCGCAGCAACAAATACTGGCCGCTTACGAGGAATACTTGCGCGCGACTTCGCCGCCAGAGCACGGATTGCACTACAGCATCGCGGGTCAGATCGCAAAGGTCAGTCCTCGTCAGGTACACAAGGTCCTTCAGAATTTCAGACACAAAATGCGCGCCGAGTATCCTCTTGTCTAGTCACTGGTCATTGGTCATTGGTCACGTGCCCTTCACTCCGATGACCGATTAACCAATTACAGATGACCCACGAGAATGAAACAAGTTGTACAAAACTTTCGGACCGGGGAGTTGAAGGTCGATGACCTCCCGCCTCCGGCGCTGCGGCGTGGCGGCGTGTTGGTGCGAACTGCCTGCTCGTTGATCAGTCCCGGAACAGAACGAACAATTGTGGAAACGGCGCAAAGCTCGCTGATCGGGAAAGCTGTCGGCAGACCTGATTTGGTTCGCCAGGTCGTGGATACATTTAGACGCGAAGGGCTCGCCTCAACTTATCAGAAAGTGAAATCACGGTTGTCTCAAATGAAAGCGCTCGGCTACAGCGCCGCCGGCGTTGTGACCGCGGTCGGGGACGGCGCCGGGGAGTTTCGAGTCGGCGATCGCGTTGCGTGTGCGGGCGCCGGTTACGCATCGCACGCGGAAGTGATATTCGTGCCAACGAATCTGTGCTGCAAAGTGCCGGACACTGTCTCGATGGAGGCTGCTTGCTACACGACGGTCGGCGCTATCGCGATGCAGGGAGTGCGCCAGGCTGATCCTCGATTAGGTGAAGCGGTTGTCGTGATCGGACTCGGGCTTGTGGGACAGCTCACGGTGCAGCTTCTGAAGGCCGCGGGATGTCAGGTTCTGGGAATCGACATAGATCAGCGCGCCTGTGAACGAGCTGAAGGGTCAGGCGCCGATATCGTCGCCAGCGATTACGCCTCGGCGCGAGCAAAGTGCGCGGCCATGACCCGGGGGCGCGGCGCCGATTGCATCATCATCACTGCCGGAACCAAGTCTTCAGAGCCAGTCGAGCAAGCCGCGGAATTGGCGCGTGACCGTGCGCGAATCGTTGTTGTGGGGCTCGTGGGAATGAACTTGCCTCGGCAGAGCTTTTACGAGAAGGAGCTCGAGCTGCGATTGTCTCGCTCGTACGGGCCCGGCCGCTATGATCCCGAGTACGAAGAGAAGGGGACTGACTACCCGATCGGCTACGTGCGGTGGACGGAGCGGCGAAATATGGAAGCCTTTCTCCGGCTCGTTGCTGAGGGAAAGGTAAATACGAGTTTACTGACGACGCAGCGAATTGCGATTTCACAGGGAAGAGAAGCGTACGATCTCATACTCAACGGACGCGAACGCTGCTGCGGAGTTGTGCTCGAATATCCGGACGATCAACAACAGGCGGAGAAGCCCACGCTTCGTATCGCACCAAGGGCAGCCGGAAGCGACACATTGAGAGTCAGCGTGATCGGGGCCGGGAGCTTTGCGCGAGGAGTCTTGCTGCCGCTGATAAAGCGCTCATCGCGGATTCAACTTCTGGGGATCGCGGCCGCAACAGGAATCAGCGCTAAGAATACGTCAGAGCAGTTCGGGTTTTCATACGCGGCGACCGGTCATGAAGAAATACTGGATGACGAAGCATCGGACGCGGTTTTCATAATCACCCGGCACGATTCGCACGCGCGGCTCGCAGCCGAAGCTTTGCGGCGCGGCAAACACGTGTTTGTAGAGAAGCCGCTCGCCACAACCGAAGATGGGCTTCGCGAAGTTGTGACAGCCGCGCGTGAGTCGAGCGGATTGCTGATGGTCGGCTACAACCGCAGGTTTGCGCCGATCGCTCGTGAGATCAAAAAGAACTTTGACGGCCGCGTTGGGCGAATGACCATCGTTTATCGAGTGAATGCGGGCCAGCTTCCTCGCGGTCATTGGGCCAACGACTCAGACGAGGGCGGAGGCCGAATCATCGGCGAGATGTGTCACTTCATCGACTTCATCCAATATCTGACTGATGCCTTGCCGGCGAGGGTCAGCGCGGAAGCGGTATCTGACAGGCAATCCGATCTCGTCGACGATAGCGCGGTTGTCTCGATTTGGATGTCCGATGGCTCGATCGCGTCGATTGTCTACACGGCGAGCGGGGATTCATCCGTGGCCAAGGAGCACGTCGAAATATTTTGCGACGGCAAAGTTGCGGTCATTGACGACTTCAAAACGGGCGCCTTCGTAGCGGGCGGCAAAAAGACAAGCCTCGGAGGAAGCACACAGGACAAGGGGCACGCCGCGGAGGTTGCTGCGTTCTTCAACGCGGTAAGAGGGTCGAGCGGGGCTCCCATCGAACTCGAATCACTGGTTGCGACCACGCTCACTACTTTCGCGATAATCGAGTCAGCCAGGACCGCTTCAACAAAGCAAATCGAACTGGATTCACTGTTCTCATAGCCTGGAGGAAGAATAATGAAACGGGTCAGGTTGTTTTCATTGCTGCTGATTCTGGCCGCGGCAGCCCCTGTTGCGTTTGCTCAGGGTTCAGCCAGAGTAATCAAAGTCAAACCGGGCGAATCCTCATACAAGATCAAGCGAAGCGGCACGGCGCAAGTCTCGGTCGTGATTGAGATCGACAACGGTTATCACATCAATTCGAATCGGCCTTCGGATAAGAACCTGATCGCAACTGCGCTGAAGATTGAGCGCACCGCCGGCTTAAGCGCGTCGCCCGTGATTTATCCGAAGGCGAAGTTCGCGAAGTTCGATTTCTCCCCAAAACCTCTTTCAGTATTCGAAGGTAAGACCGTGCTAAGGCTGACCGTGCGCGCGTTGGCCTCGTTGTCGCCGGGGAACCACGAATTGAAGGGCAAGCTCACGGTGCAGGCTTGCAATAAGGAGCAATGCCTCAGGCCGCAAACGGTAGATGTGGATATTCCCTTACAAGTCGAATGATTAGACGGGCATGTTCTCGGGCTGCATAGGGCGATTCTTTCTTGCGGACACCAGAGCACCCCACTATCATGCTGCGTGATGTCGAGGAATAAAGGCGCAGGTTATGACTGCGTTGAAATGACAGAACTCATACCGGATAAACCCAGTGTCCAGCCGTGACTCGAAAACCCCGAAGGTTCTCTCAAGATTTGGAATGCTGATCTCCCTTTTCAAGTGCGTCCCGGGACCTGTGGCTGAAACGAAATCTCACATGCGTTTACCCGAATCAGTTGATCCAACATGTCTGAAAATGTAGCGGCAGTCGCGAAACATTCAATTAAGTCTGAAGCTCGCGGGAGGAGTTCGCTTGCGGCTGCGCTGCCCGTTGCGGCGCTGGTGCTCGTCGACGTCATTCTCTCGCTGACCGCGTTCATCCTGGCTTACAAGCTTCGACACGACACCGATGTATTTCTTTGGCGGCACCGAAGATCATTCCTGCCGGCCGGCGTGTTCACGGACTTTGAACCCTATCTGAGCTTTCTGTTCTTCGTGCCGATCGTGCAGGTGTACATGCTGCGGAGATACGGGCTCTACAAACTGCGCGGAGAGTTTTCGTTTGGGAACGACCTGGCGAAGATCTTCAGTGCGGCGACGCTTGCCGCGCTTGTGCTGGTGCTGATCGCCTTTCTGTTCAGGCAGGGGATTTCTTATCGCGAGGGCCACATTGTGTGGCTGGATTTTTCATTCTCGCGTCTGGTCTTTGTGTGTGACTGGCTCATATCGATCGCGTTGTTCTGGGCCGCCCGATCGATCGTGCGCGTTATTCAGATAGGGTACCGCACGGCCGAGCGAAACCTGATTCCGGTTGTTGTTGTTGGGTGCGGCGAGATGGCCCAGGTGTGCATAGCGGAGATCTCGGAGAAGCGCCGGCTTGGCTACAAGCTCGTTGGAGTCGTGAGGGCTCGCATCAATGAAGATATCGCCGCCGTGACGAACTACGGAGTGAGAATGCTTGGCGGTTTGGACGACTTGCCCGAGCTTGTCAAAAGATACGGCGTCGAAGAAGTGTTGATCACCGATACTCGCATAAGCCCGAGAAAAATGTTCGAAGTTCTGATGGAGTGCGGGCGAAATCATCACATCAAGTACCGCGTTGTGCCGAACCTGTTCGATTGCCTGCCGGGAAAAACTGAGATAGCGACCATCGGTTCGCTGCCGATGATCGGGTTGTATGAAGAGCCGCTTCGTGGAGCTCAGCGCCTGGTGAAACGCGGCATAGATGTGCTGGTTTCGGTTGGGCTCTTCCTGATCACCTGGCCTTTTTGGGCGGCGCTGGCGATCTTGATCAAGAGGGAATCCAGCGGGCCCGTCTTTCTGAAGCAGGAACGAGTCGGGATGGACGGCAAGGTTTTCCTGATGATCAAGTTTCGCTCGATGATGGACGGCGTGGATGATCAGGCTCACCGGGAATTGATGAAGCGTACTATCAACGGCGAAGACGCAAACCAGGGCTCGCCCGACTCGCCGGTCTACGGCAAGGTCAAGGATGATCCGAGATTGACGCGGATCGGAAGCTGGATGCGCCGTTATTCGGTAGACGAGTTGCCGCAGATTATAAACGTGATCAAAGGGCAGATGAGCATAGTCGGACCTCGCCCTCCGATTCCCTACGAGGTGCGTCATTACAAAGACTGGCATCGAACTAGATTTCGCGTGCGTCCCGGAATAACCGGTTTGTGGCAAGTCAGCGGAAGAAACCGGCTCCACTTCGAAGAGATGGTCCGGCTCGATATTTTTTATATCGAGAACTGGTCGCCCTGGTTGGACTTGAAGATAATGCTCAAGACTCTGCCGGTGGTCCTGAGAGGGGACAACACCTACTGATCGCAATCGAAAACGGCATTGTCACGGCAGGCCCAAGCTTAGTGCGAGCTCGTCCCTATTTCGCACCAGTGTTAGCTTGAGTGGTCCACGTTGCGTCGATAACAGCGAACGAAGCTGGGACACATTTCTTAAGATCGCATCCTGTATTCCGACGATGACGTCCCCTGCTTTCAGGCCAGCGCGTTCGGCTGGGCTGTCTTTATCAACGCTTGATACCAAGACTCCCGCCTGTGCGTGAAGCAGCGTGGCAACCTGAGCCGTGATGTCGCGCGCAGTGAAGCCCGCCGAAAAACGCACATCGCGCGGCGCTTGCTCAGCGGTGAAGTCTGGTCCTACGTATTCCCTGGGTGAAGTCGCGGGTTGCGGCGGGGCGGCGGCGCTTTCCGGCCCGAGCACGCGCAGGCGCTCTTGAATCTGCCTGATTTCAATCGCAAGCTCGCGGATCGCTTCATTTGATTCCTTTGAGGGTGGGCGTTTGAAATAGCTGCGATAACTATCGCCAAGCTCCGCCAGCCGTTTATTCAATTGCTCGCGCTCTGAAAGCGCCGGGCCGAGCGTTTGATCCATCGCGGTCAATATCGAATCAGGGTCTGTCACGACGCGCGGGCCCAACACAGCTTTGATTTCGAGCGGTTGACGATTTCGCAACGCGCGCAACTTGATGGCGTAGCCCGCAGGCAACGGCGCCAATATCGCTTTCAGATCCGCCAGTCCTCCAATCTCAAAATCATCAAAGCCAACAATGACGTCGCTTGGAAGCAGTCCGGCTTTCGCCGCGGGACTCTCTGAGGTGACCTCTCGCACGACCACGCCTGCTTTATGCTCGAGGCCCAGCTTCAACGCATCCGCATCGGAGAGCTGCGCGGCGCTGTAGCCAAGAAAACCGAGTCCACCTGCCGGCACGTTGTCTTTCTTCTCGATGACCCTTTTGGCGATGGTGTCGCGTATCAACTCGATCGGATACAAATAAGCGCGTCCGAACCCCGCGTATTGCGCCATTCCCAGAACTTTGTTGTCGGGTGTCACCACAACGCTGCTGTCACAACGAGCGAGCAGATTATCTGACAACAATGTGAATGCGCCGCGCGCTTTTGAATAAATGCTCTCAAACACGCGACCTTGTGAAACGGCGATTACAGGTGAGAGATAAAATCTCTCGCTGACGACCTTTGGCGCTACGTCGCTGCTCAGGATTCTTACCGCTGCGCCGTTGACCGGACTGGCCGCTGTGTTTACTGATGGGAATGCGCCCTTCAGCGAAGCTACGTCGAGAACCGCAAAGCCCGTGGCAAAGTCGATGCCGATCAGTTTGGCATCCACCGTTGTTCCGTCAGCCGTTGTGACTGCGAGCTTGTGATCCTTCTCCTGCAAATCGAGATAAGCGAGTCGTGTCACCACGTGGCCCTGATTATCAACTACCAGGCCGGTGGTGATGTTGTACATATATTGTGGGGCGCTTCCCGCAATTCCGACCCTCAGCTTTTCTTCGCGCATCAACGCAACCATCTTTTGTGGATCGATGCCGTGAACTACCGAAACCGCCCACGGCATTGTGGATCGCGCCGGCTTTTCGGCCTGCGGAGTCTGGGCCATCGCCGCCGTCGCGAACATCAAGGTCAACACTATTGCAACTACTCTACTCATCGGTCTCCAGTTCCTCGTTCTCACTTTCAAAAGGAAGCCCCGACGTTTCGCACCGGCTGTTGTTTTCCTGCGCTCACGTACAAAAGGGGTTGAGCACCAAGGCTCACCGTTGGCATTTGAACGTCTGAGCCGCCGTTCTGTCCTCGAACCAGCACTACGCCGAGATCGTCAGACGACACTGCCTCGCGAGGCCGAACGCGGCCGATGGTTGCGGCGGCGAGCCGGCTGGAGCCCATTCGCTGCCCTATGACGATAGGAGTCACGCGCTGCGGTTGTCGGTGATTGTCGGCGACGACTCCGGCATCAGCCACCGGTTGAGCGGACGGGGCCCCGGGTTGATTGCTCTTCGTCGTTGCTACGGTGTCCTGCTGGCTCGGCGTCAACCTGCTTGAGAACAGACCTGAATACTGGGCAACCAATACGAGCGCGGCCACGCCGGCCGTCGCGGCTCCAAGCCGGGCATAGCTAGCGGGAGCCAGCCATGAGAGCCACCCCCGATTCTTCGTTTCAGCAAGACGCGCGGCCAGCATCGCGTCAAAGTTCATCGGCGCCGCGACCCGAACTCCCGACCCTAGCAGATTTCTCAACCCTGCCCGCTCGGCCGAAAACCGTTCACAATCGCGACACGCGTCAACGTGCTGGCTTACCTCAAACGGCAGCAGATTTGGATTGTCTGCCTCATCGATCAATTCCCTTATGCTTTTACAACTGTTCATGTGCTCACCTGTTTCAAATGTAGGCGGTCAGCTTCTCTTTCAGGAGATTGCGCGCCCGGTTGATTCGTGACTTCACTGTTCCTTCGGACAACTGCAGAGTTTCGGCGATCTGGTCGTAGCTCAAACCCTCCACATCGCGCAGTACGATCGCCGCGCGGTACTTCTGGGGCAACGAGGTGATGGCGCGAGCGACGGCGTGCCGGCGTTCGTTTGCAATCAAGGCTTCGTCCTGGAGGACATTCAAGTCCGGCGGATCCATCTCGACGGCTTCGCCGTCATCGTTCGTGTAGGGCGAAAAGAGCGAAACCATCTTGCGCCGCTTGCGTCTTCGCAACTCGCTGATCGCCAGGTTAGTAGCAATGCGATAGATATAAGTGGAGAAGCTGTAATTCGCCTGGTAGCGCGAGGCGCTGGTATAAACGCGAATGAAAGTTTCCTGGGACAATTCCACGGCTCTGTCGTAATCGTCCAGCATCCGGTAGACGAAATTTGTTATCGGATTGCGGTACCGGCGCACCAACTCCTGAAACGCGACTTCATCGCCGTCGCGAATCGCGGCAAGCAGCTCGTGATCGTTTGCTGCTTCTATCGACCGGCTGCCGCTCAGTTCAATCGCTTGCGCCTGGTGAGTGACTGCTGTCATTCGGCCCGTGTCTTCCTCTTTGGGGGTTTTCCTACGGCTCCATAATTATACCCGGTTTAATCACGTCCGACTAACTGCAAAGTTCCCAAATGTTTCCTTTGCCGCTACTTGCACGGCGACTTCGCGAAGTGCGTTGGTTGACAACCTCGTCACCAACTATATAATGAATAATCTTTTGCGCAGACACGTTTATTGCTGTCAGTAGCAGTACAACGGGCGCTCGGGCGGAACAAGTCGGGATGAACATCGTGGTAGCCCATATAAGCGAGGAAGATGGACTTACGATCGATCATGTCTATTCTGAGGGCGAGCCCGATCTCAAGAGCGATGATACGCGGCTGATCGGCGGAACCGGGTTGAACCTGCAGGCTACTCGGGCCGGGGACGAGGTCGAGCTTGTTGGGGCGATCACGGCGCTGGTCGGGTTTGAATGCGATCGCTGTCTCGGGCCTTTATCTGTACCGGTCCGGCAATCATTCGATCTTCTGTATGTACCTCCGCTGAAGATCCAGGAGGAGCACGAACTCGGAGCCGATGATCTTTCCGTGGGCTTCTATCAGGGAGGAGTCATTGATGCCGATGATCTCGTTCGTGAGCAGATCGAACTTGCGTTGCCGATGGCCAGATTATGCAGCGAAGACTGCCGCGGACTGTGTCCAGAATGCGGAGCCAATCTGAACGAGCGTCAGTGCGCCTGCGAAATCGAAGAAGTGGATGCGCGATTGTCGGCACTGAGAGAATTGAAATCCAAATTTAATTGATACCCAGGAGTACGTAATGCCAAATCCGAAACGCAAACATTCAAAGTCGCGCACAGGCAAGCGCAGGGCTCACGATCACTTGACCCCGCCGGCCGTGGGAAGCTGTCCCCATTGCGGCGAGCCTCGACTGCCGCATCGTGTGTGTCCCAAGTGCGGGTTTTACCGCGGCCGCGTCGTCATCGAGATGAAAGAAGAAGAATAGTCGAATTGCCGATTACCGATTTTCGATTGCGGATTTAAGAGAGTGCAGAGCAACCTCGAATCGGAAATCGGCAATCGAAAATCGGCAATTCCCAGGTCCTTATGCTCAAGATCGCAGTGGATGCCATGGGTGGCGATTACGCTCCGGCGAGCGAGGTCGAAGGCGCGCTCGAAGCTGCGCGCGATCTTGGAGTCGGCGTCATCCTCGTCGGCAGATCCGAGCAAATTCAGGCGGAACTCGACAAGCATCGCAGGAGCCGCGCTCTCGGCGGCGGCCGCGGAAACTGGCGCAGCACGAGCATTGAAATAGTCGACGCAACGGAAGTCATCACGATGGATGACCCGGTCGCCATTGCGGTCCGAAGGAAGAAGAACAGCTCGATACGCGTGGCTGCTAAGCTGGTTCGAGATGGCCAGGCCCAGGCTCTTGTCAGCGCCGGCAATACAGGCGCCGTTATGATGATATCGAAGCTCGTCATCGGCGCGCTTCCAAAGGTCGATCGCCCCGCGCTGGCCGCCGTCCTTCCCACTCTCGCCGGCCACGGGACGGTTATTCTGGATGTCGGCGCGAATGCTGAATGCAAGCCCGCTCACCTTTATGATTTCGCCGTCATGGGTTCGCTGTATTCAAGCACGGTCGTCGGCGTCACCAATCCGCGAGTCGGCTTGCTTTCGATCGGCGAAGAAGAGATCAAAGGCAACGACTTGACCAAGGAAGCATTCAAGCTGCTCAAGAGCTCGTCGCTGAACTTTGTCGGCAACGTCGAGGGTCGCGATATGTACACGGGACAGGTGGACGTCGTCGTTTGCGATGGATTCACGGGGAACGTCGCGCTCAAAGTCAGCGAAGGAGTATTCGAGTTCATAATGCGATTGCTGAAGCACGAGTTGAAGGCATCGATTCAAACCAAGGCTGGCGCGATGCTGACTCGCCCGGCGTTTCAGAAGTTCAAAGAAAAGCTCGATTACGCGGAATACGGCGGAGCGCCGCTGCTGGGAATCAAAGGAGTCACGGTAATTTGTCACGGACGCTCCAACGCGAAGGCGATTCGTAACGCGATTGCGGTGGCGCGCACCTATTGTCTCGGCGAGGTGAACGGACGAATTGAAGCGCAGTTGGGAGCCGCGATAGCCGCGAGTCATGATGGACGTCATTAGTCCGTAGTCAGTAGTCCGTAGTCCGTAGCTAGGAACCTATGAAGACGAGGCTACGAACTACGGACTAGGGACCACGGACTACGGACTACTGACTAAATATGCGAACAGCTTTCATTTTTCCGGGTCAGGGCTCGCAGCACGTGGGAATGGGCAAGGAGTTGACTGAAACTCAGCCGCTCGCGCGAGCAGTGTTTGAGGAGGCGGATCGAGTACTTGGTATGCGGCTCTCGAGCTTGTGCCTCGAAGGTCCCGAAGAAGAACTCAGGCTTACGGTAAATACGCAGCCCGCTATTTTGACAACATCCATCGCCGCGTTGCGAGTGCTCGAGAGCCGAGGCGCGCGAGCTGATTTTGTAGCGGGACATTCGCTAGGCGAGTACACGGCGCTTGTGGCCGCAGGGGCACTGAAGTTCGACGATGCCCTGAGAGCGGTTCGCAAGCGCGGATTGTACATGCAGGAAGCCGTGCCGCCCGGCGAGGGCGCGATGGCCGCGCTGATAGGTATAGATATCGAAGCGGTGCAATTGATCTGCAATGAAGCTTCGACTCTGGGAGTCTGCTCGCCGGCAAACATCAATTCTCCGAACCAGACAGTCATCGCCGGGCATCGGTCGGCTGTCGAAAGGGCAGTGATTCTGGCAAAAGAAAAAGGCGCAAAACGCGCGGTGATGCTCGCTGTCAGCGCGCCGTTTCACAGCGAGTTGATGAAACCCGCCGCGGAAAGACTTGCGAGCGTGTTCTCTGAGATATCGTTCTCGGATCTGAACGTGCCGCTGATCACCAACGTCGATGCAAAAGTGATCACGACGGGCAATGAAGCGCGAGAGTCGCTGCTTCGGCAGGTAGCGTCCCCCGTTCGTTGGAGCGAATCGATAAAGCTTCTTTTCGAACAAGGCGTGACGCGGTTCATCGAGGTTGGACCGGGTAAAGTTCTTTCGGGATTGGTCCGCCAAATAAGCCGGCAATGCGAAATACTCAATGTCGAAGACGTTGAGTCCCTTGATGCGGCTGCGGCGACTGTAGGACTATAGGACGACGAGACGGAATCGAGAGCTTGGGCATTCATCCGTCATCGGTCATAATCAGTTTTGAACTTTGCGGACTCGATTTTCGGTACGGTCAGTCTGTTGCCGGAGATCCAACCGCATCTCGAAAAACGACGAACTGATGTTTGTCTGACATTCTGGTGGGAGGAGCTAACGAAATGGCTGAAGGTTCCGTTGAGGAAAGGGTAAAACAAATAATCGTCGATGAGCTTGGAGTCGACGAGGGCGAAGTGACCGCAAACGCGCGGTTCATCGATGATCTCGGCGCCGACTCGCTCGACACGGTCGAGTTGGTGATGAGATTCGAAGAAGAATTCACCATCGAAATCCCGGACGAGGACGCCGAGAAGATTCAGAGCGTTCGCGACGCGATCGATTACATCGAGAAACATTCGAAGTGAAGTCGCGCCGGCGTGGCTTTGGTTCGGGAGGTAAGCGGTCTTGAATCGCCGTGTAGTGATTACAGGTATGGGCCTTATCTGCGGGGCCGGCAACACCAAGGAAGAGGTCTGGTCGACCTTGCTTGCCGGGCGCAGCAAAGTCGGGGCTATCAGTCGCTTCGATGCGTCCGCCTTTCCGGTGCGTTTCGCCAGCGAAGTGCGGAACTTCGATCCGCTGAAGTTCATCGAGAAAAAAGAAGTCAAGAAGATGGACCCGTTCATCCACTATGCAGTCGCCGCTTCTCAGGAAGCAATGGATGACTCGGGCCTGCGCGCGACACCCGAGAACGCGACGAGACTCGGCGTTTTCATCGGCTCGGGGATCGGCGGGTTTGGCGTTATTGAGCGCGAGCACGAGAAGTTTCTCAAGGGTGGACCGGGCAAGATATCGCCTTTCTTTATTCCGGCGGCGATAGTCAATCTGGCGGCCGGGCAAGTTTCGATTCGCTTCGGGCTGAAGGGGCCGAATTCGGCGACCTGCACCGCGTGCTCGACTGGTGCGCACGCGGTCGGCGACAGCTTCAAGATTATTCAGCGCGGAGATGCCGACGCGATGGTATGCGGCGGCGCCGAAGCGGCAATCACGCCGATGGGTGTCGGCGGATTCGCCGCCATGCGGGCGTTGTCGACTCGCAACGATGATCCCGAACACGCCAGCCGTCCGTTCGACGTTGATCGCGATGGGTTCGTCATCGGCGAAGGCTCGGGCGTTCTGGTTCTCGAAGAACTCGATCACGCGCGAGCGCGCGGCGCCAAGATATACGCCGAGATGGCGGGCTACGGCATGTCGAGTGACGCGTTTCACATCACGCAACCGTCCGAAGACGGCGACGGAGCAGTGCGAGTGATGACCAACGCACTCAACGACGCCCGGATCCAACCGCACGAAATCGGCTACATCAATGCGCACGGCACATCGACGTTCTACAACGACAAGCTCGAGACTCTAGCTATCAAGAAAGTGTTTGGAGATTCCGCTTATTCGATTCCCGTAAGCTCGACTAAATCGATGATGGGTCACTTGCTTGGGGCTGCGGGCGGCGTCGAGGCGGGAGTCATCGCCTTGGCGTTGCGGGATCAAATCGTACCGCCGACGGCGAACTACGAGAAGCCTGATCCCGACTGCGATCTCGACTATGTGCCCAACACCGCCAGACGAATTCAGGCGCAATACGCGCTGTCCAACTCGTTTGGTTTTGGCGGGACAAACGCCGCGCTGCTGATGAAGCGATATGACGGCGAGTAGGTATCGTGGCCGGACATGTTACATCGCTGAAGCACTGCTCGGGTTAACACTCAATATCTAGCTGGAAAAGTAATGAGCGGAGTTCAGGCTCCGCTTAACTCACATAAGGGACTCGTATGAACATAGTGGTGTGTTTGAAACAGGTGCCGAAGAAGGATTCGATTCTGCGAATCGCCGCCGACGGAAAGTGGATCGATGAACGCGACATAAGCTACGAGATGAGCGAGGCCGATTCTTACGCGCTCGAAGAAGCGCTTCGCCAGAAAGAGAAGCACGGCGGCGAAGTCATCGTGATCTCGCTTGGACCAGAGCGCGTGCGGCAGTCGATCAAGGAAGCTCTGGCAAAAGGCGCCGATCGCGCGATTCATTTGCAGGATGCGGTATTTGACTCGGCGACTGACGCGGCCGGCGTGGCGCGAGCGCTCGGGGCGGCGCTCAAAGACGAAAAGTGCGATTTGATACTCACGGGATTGCAGTCGGATGACTATGGATTCGCGCAGGTCGGATTGATTCTCGCGGAACAGATGAGCTTGCCAAGCGCGACGATCGTGATGGAAGTCCAGCCCGAAGGCGATACGGTGCGCGTGAAGCGTGAACTCGAAAGTGGATGGTTTCAGTGGGTGCGGCTTCCAATGCCGGCGCTGCTGACCATTCAGTCGGGCATCAATCAACTTCGTTACGCCACGTTGAAGGGAATAATGGCGGCGAAGAAGAAAGAGATTCGCGAAGTGAAAGCGGCCGACCTCGGACTCACGGCTGATGATTTGAAAGCGTCGCAAACGATCGAGCGAGCTTATCTTCCGGAGAAGACAAAACGCACCGAGTTCATAGAAGGCAAGCCCGCGGATGCCGCGGCAAAGCTAGTCGAGAAGCTTCGCTTCGACGCAAGAGTGATTTGATTTTGGATTGCCGATTGCCGATTTGGGATTGCCGATTTTCGATTGCTGATTGCCGATTGAAACCCGGAGATCTGAAATTTCAAATTTGAGATTTGAGATTTGATATCGGGACGGAAAGCGAAAATCGAAAAGCCAAAATCGGAACTCCAAAATCATAAATCGGCAATTCTCTTGGGGGGATTATGAGTCAAGGAATACTACTTTTCATTGAGCAACGAGATGGAGTGCTGAATAAGACCTCGCTCGAGGCGATGGTCGCGGCTCAGGGAATAGCGTCGGCGACCGGCGAGAAACTCTCGGCCGTGGTGATGGGAAAGGCAATCGAGGGTATCGCCGCGGAGATCGCCGCGAAAAAACTCGAAGGCGTTCACACGGTCGAAGACGACAAACTCGCCGAGTACACGTCGGATGGTTACGTCGCCGCGTTGAAACAAGTCATCGAGAAGCTCGATCCGCGATTCTTCATTTTGAGTCATACGTATCAGGTGCGCGATTTCGCTCCGAAGCTTGCTGCCGCGCTTGGGAAAACGTTCGTTACCGATTGCGTGGGATTTCGGGTTGATGGCGGCGAGGTGGTTTTCACGCGACAGATTTTCCAGGGCAAGATCAACACCGATGTGCGAGTGGCCGGCGCGTCTCAGGTTCTCGCGTCGTTTCAAGCCGGCGCTTATCGAGCAGACAAAGCTGAAGTCGGCGAGTCTCCCGCTGCCATAAGCTCGCTCGAAGTGAACATGTCGGACGTAAAGATTCGCACGCAGGCGGAACCGAAATTCCAGGAGGCGAAGCAGGCTGTCGATCTCAGCCAGGCCCCCTTGATCGTCGCGGTCGGCCGCGGTATCAAGAACCAGGAAAACATTGAGATCATCAAGAAGCTCGCGGAGTCGCTGGGCGCCGAGATCGCCGCGTCGCGCCCGATTTGCGATAACGAGTGGCTGCCGATGGATCGCCAGATTGGAAGCTCAGGCCAAACGGTTGCGCCAAAGCTCTACCTTGCGGTCGGCATATCCGGGGCGATTCAACACGTCGTCGGTATGAAGAATTCGCAAACGATTGTCGCGATCAATAAGGACGCCGAAGCGCCGATCTTCGACATCGCGGATTATGGAATTGTTGGTGATCTCTTCGAAATAGTCCCGGCGCTTACGGCGGAGATCACCAAGGTGAAGAGCGAGTCTTAGGCTGCGAAGAGTTTCGCGCTCACGTTACAACTCAGTTAGAGTGGATAGGATGAGTCACGGCCATCGTGCCGCAAAGGAGAACCCGCCTATGACCCCTGAAGAAATGGAGCGAGCTATGGAGTTTCTTCTAGATCATCACGCGAGGTTCGCCGCCGAACTTCAACAAAATCGTGACGATATGCAGCTCATCAGGGAGACACAGCGCGAGTTTCAGTCGCAACTGGGCAGTCTGGGAGAAGCGTTAATAGCCTTAACGGGCATGGTAGGCAGGATAGCGGAAGCGCAGATCAGGACCGATACACGCGTGGCTGAGATAGCAGAGGCGCAGATCGCTACCAACGCACAGGTGGCGGAAATCGCGGAGCGATTGAATGACTTCATTGTTGTTGTTGAGCGCTACATAAGCGGAAACGGTAAGAAGCCCTAGTTGATTGAAAGAATGAAATGGCCCGAAGCAGCGGCTAGCTGACACGACTTCCACTTATTATGACGATCGAACGCGAAACACTTGAGATGGATGTCCTCCTCGTTGGAGCGGGACCGGCGAACCTTTCGTGCGCACTGCACGTCAGCAAGCTGATCGCGTCACACAACGAGCGAGCGAAGCAGTCCGGCGCCAAGCAGCTTGATGAAATCAATATTGCGGTGATCGAGAAATCCTCCGAGATCGGCGCCCATCAACTCTCGGGAGCCGTGCTCGATCCCTCGAGCTTGCGAGAGTTGATTCCCGATTTTGAGAAGGAAGGGGCGCCGTTGGAAGCTCCGGTCGGTGAAGAGCACGTCTACTTCTTGTCTGACCGCGGAAAGATTCCGCTGCCGATTCTGCCGCCGCCCCTTCAGAATCACGGCAACTTTGTGGTTTCGCTCAACAAGCTTGTGCGATGGCTTGGCGAAAAGTGCGAAGCAGCGGGCGTCAACATCTTTCCCGAGTTTCCCGGCGCGGAGATGCTTTATGACGGCGATACGGTCATCGGGGTTCGGACCGGCGAAAAAGGGATCGACAAGACCGGAAATCCAAAACCAAATTTCGAACCGGGTGTTGACATCGTTGCGAAAGTCACAGTGCTGGGCGAGGGCGTTCGCGGCTCGCTGGCGAAGCAATTGATTCCTCGTCTGAAGCTCGACCGTGACAGCGATCCGCAGGTTTACTCGGTTGGAATCAAAGAGCTCTGGGAAGTGCCGGATGAACGGTTCGCGCCCGGCTCGGTGATTCACACGCTGGGTTGGCCGCTCGATTCGCACACGTTTGGCGGATCGTGGGTCTACGGCATGCGAGATCGGATCATTGACATCGGGCTTGCGGTGGGGCTCGACTATCGCGACGCGCGAGTCGATCCGCATCACGAGTTTCAAAAGTTCAAGACTCATCCGCTGATTCGCAAACTTCTGGAGGGCGGCAAGCTGATTCGATACGGGGCAAAGGCGATGCCGGTCGGCGGATGGTACACGATGCCGCAGTTGACCTCGGATGGAGTGATGATCATTGGCGACTCGGCGGGCATGCTCAACGGCGAGCGGCTGAAGGGCATCCACACCGCGATCAAAGCCGGAATGCTCGCGGCCGAAACTATTCTCGAGGCTCTCATAAGAAACGACTACTCGCGCGGCACGCTCGCGGCTTTCGACACAAAGTTGAAGGAGAGCAATGTGGGCCGCGAGCTATACAAGGCGCGCAATTTTCATCAGGCATTCGATCGCGGGCGCATGATTGGTCTGATCACCGAAGGCGTTTCAGTTCTAACGGGAGGGCGTTTGCCGCGGAGATTGGCGATCAAGGCGGGGCACGAGCACATGCGCAAGCGCGAGAATGACGGCCGGGATCGTTACGCCGATCTGAAATACGACGATCAACTGACGTTCAGCAAGCTGACCGATGTCTACTATTCGAGCACGCATCACGATGAGGATCAGCCGTCGCACCTGAAAGTTCTGGACACAAACATCTGCATCGATCAGTGCACACGCGAGTACGGCAACCCTTGCGAAAACTTCTGCCCGGCAAACGTGTATGAGATGGTGGAAGCCGGAGAAGGGAATCGACGGCTTCAAGTCAACTTCTCGAATTGTGTGCACTGCAAGACCTGCGACATCATGGATCCCTACCAGATAATCAACTGGGTCCCACCCGAAGGCGGAGGCGGTCCGAACTATCGCAATATGTAAGGCGCGTATCAGCGCCTTATTCCCCGAACATTCCCTGATTCTCAAGTAATCCTCACCGTCGTACCGCGAGATTCGGCGCCGGTCACCCTCCGTGTGACGGCATCAGGTGTTACATAGGACGACGAATCATCATTGAGACAAAAGTGACAAGTATTGAGTACGCTTTGTTGCTAAACATATTTTGCTTCGTTGTTACTTCGGTTTGGTGAGCGATTAGTGGTTAAGCGTTTGGGTGGTAGTGGGTGCGCGGTTAAGGTTTCCGCGAAAAGTTTCTGATTCCCGCCTGGCAGATTTCCAATCCGTCTAAAATTGAACAGACTCCCCTTCAAGTGATCAGTATCATAGAGCGGTTTTCGGTACGATGTATCTCTAAGGAGGAAGGAGACAAGGAAAAATGCGTGAGAAGCAATCGCAGAAAGAAGTCTACGCCTGGCTTCCGAACATATGCAGAGGTTTGATACTGATCGCGTTGTTTGGCGGAGCCGTTTCGGCGCAGACGCCCCCCCAACCGGCGAATTGCAACAGAGTGGTGACGGCTGATGTCGTCGCCTTTGACCAGATTATCTTCTACAACCGGTTCGGCAGCTTCGATCCGGGTGGCATGATGTTCGCGCTCAAGCGCGATGTCGTAAAAATCGACAATAATCTGCCGTTGGCAGCAGGTAACGCTCAACTGAGGGGTGACAAGCGTCCGCGCCCCCTCGTTCTTCGTGTCAATGAAGGCGACTGCCTGCAGGTGACCTTCACCAACTGGCTCAATCCGAGCCGCCCGGCTGTTGAGGCGTTGAAGTTCATTAACGCGCCGGACAAGCTTCCATACTTCGGCCCGCCCGTGCAGATACCGCCCGATCCGGCCGACCCGAACGGCCCGACGAGCTTCGACGGAAAGGTACATCTATCCGCTGATGACACGCCGGCTACGCGAACCGCTTCGGTGCATGTCAACGGCCTCGATCTTGTGGGCAGCATCGCATCGGATGGTTCCAACGTTGGGAAGAACACTTCGTCGCTGGCAGTCGTCGGTCAGACGAAAGTCTATACGTGGTACGCCGCGAAACAGGGCCAGTACCTGTTATTCTCGACGGCCGCAACGTCTGGAGGCGAAGGTGACGGTGGCCAGATAACCCACGGGCTCTTCGGCTCGGTCAATGTCGAGCCTCCAAACGCCAAGTGGTATCGCTCACAGGTGACTCCGGCGGTGCTCGCCGCGGCCACCATCGGAACAAACGCGAATGGAACGCCGAAGATCAACTATGAAGCGGTGTTTCCCAACACAACCACCAAGGTTCTGAACATTCTCAGCACCGCCAATGAGATCATCTACACCGATCTCAACGCAGTGATTACCGGCTTCATCGAAGATTGCACGAAGGCCCCGCCGTCAGGGACCTGCGGTCAGCCCTTCCGCGAGTTCAGCGTGCTTTTTCACGATGAGCTCGAGACTGGCGCTCCCGCGTTTCCTGAGATGCTCACCGATAGAAGCGTCTTCTCGTCAATCAAAGACGGATTCGGAATCAACTACGGCGCATCGAGTGTCGGCACCGAAGTGCTTGCTAACCGCAAGAAGGTTGGTCCGTCGGCCAATTGCCCCGAGTGCAACTATGAAGAGTTCTTCCTCGAGTCGTGGGGCAACGGCGATCCAGCGGTCCTCGTGAAGTATGGGCCTATCGATCCAAGCACAGGTTTCGCGAAAGCAATCGCGGGACTGTTCCCGGACGATCCGGGCAACGTGCACCACTCTTACATGAATGATCCGGTGCGGTTTCGCAACGTGCACGCCGGACCGAAAGAGACACACATCTTTCACCTTCACGCCCATCAATGGCTGCAGAGCCCGCGTGATGAGAACTCGCTCTATCTCGATTCGCAGACGATCTCGCCGGGAGCATCATTCACCTACGAGATCCAGTATGGCGGCGGCGGAAACCGCAATCTGGGATCGCCAGGCGATTCCATTTTCCACTGTCATCTCTACCCGCACTTCGCGCAGGGGATGTGGGAGCTGTGGCGCAACCACGATGTTTTTGAGAACGGCACGCTCGGATTGAATCCCGCGGTCGGTGGAAACGTTGCCGCAGGCCGCAACTTGCCTGACGGCGAAATAGCAGCCGGCATACCGCAGATGGCCTTGATTCCAATACCGGCCAAAGGACTCCCGCCGATGCCGACGGCAAACTTCCAGGGCTATCCGTTCTACATGGCGGGCCAGGCTGGTCACCGTCCATCGCAAGCTCCTTTAGGACGAGAGGCCGGACTAACCGGCGGACTCCAACGGCATCAGGTGCTATCAGGCACAACCGTGGTCGGGCCGGCAGCGATCGATCCGGCAATGTTGAACGACGTAGTGTCGGCTCGAGTCCAGGCTCGCAACAACGATCCTTTCCTTCTAGGGTTCGCCAAGAAGCTCGTGACCGCAAACCTCAAGCTAATCCCCGAAGACGGGACCGCGGCCGAAAAAGTTGCGATCCAGTTTCATCAAGGTTTGTTTCCGGGCGGCACACCCATAACAACAATCTACGGTTGGAAGGGAATCGGATACGCGACGTTCGACTCGTCGGGCGCGGCTGCTCAATTCTTCGTGAATGGACGCGCGCCACAAGCGGGCGCTCCGTACGCTGATCCTTGTCCGGCTACATTTGTGGATGGGAACGGCACGACAAGAAACGTCCCGCTGCGAAAGTATCGCGCGGCGTGGATTCAGTTTGACATGCCCATCAACAATGCAGGCTGGCACGACCGGCAGGCACGAATAGCGGTGCTCGAGCGTGACGCGAAGGCCACGTTGAATGCCACGCGGCCGCCTGAGCCGCTCTTCTTCAGGGCGAACTCCGGCGACTGCATCGACTATCGTGTAACGAATCTCATACCGGCGAACCTGAACCTCGATGACTTCCAGGTCTACCAGGCGACGGACATCATCGGCCAGCACATCCACCTTGTGAAGTTCGACGTAACCGCGTCAGACGGAGCAGGGAACGGCTGGAACTACGAAAGCGGCGGGTTCTCGCCGGAGGCGGTGCGCGAACGCATCGATGCGAATAATCTGTATCAAAGTCAGCACGGCGGCAATCAGTTTCTGAGCGCCACCGTCAATCCGTTCTTCGGACCCGGGCCCAACAACGCCTGGATCGGAGCTCAAACACACATCGAGCGATGGTGGGCGGATCCCCTGGTCAATACGCTTGGCAAGGATCGCACGCTTCGCACGGTGTTCACTCACGATCACTTCGGTCCAAGCGGACATCAGCATCATGGCTTGTACGCAGGGCTGGTGATCGAGCCGACCTTGTCGACGTGGACCTCAATAGATGGAGCAACCATCTTTGGCACGCGCACGGTTGATGGCGGGCCAACGTCGTTTCAGGCCAACATCATCGCCGGCGTGAACGGAGCCGATAGTTACCGTGAGTACATGATGGAGATAGCCGACTTCGCGATCGTCTATACGAAGGACCTTCAGCCGGTCAATCCTCCGAATCACACGGAGTTCCCGCTGCCGATAGTGGTGGGTTCGCCGGTACTCAACGATCCCTCGCAGCAACCGACGCCTGAAGGAATATCGTCCGCCGACGTAGGAACACAGGTGATGAACTATCGCAATGAACCGATTCCTCTTCGCATCGGCTCATATAATTCGTCGGGGACCCTCGTCCAAAACACCGGGAAGGCGGGCGATCTTGCTTACGCTTTCAGCACGGCGGTTCACGGCGAGCCCTTCACCCCGATCTTCAAGGCCTACCCCGGCGATGTCGTTCAGTTCAGGCTATTGCAGGGAGCGCAGGAAGAGCAGCATGTGGTCAACATTCACGGGCACCGCTGGCTGTTTGAGCCAACTGCTCCCAACTCCGGTTTCACCAACGCCCAGGCTATAGGAATCTCGGAACACTTCGAGTTCCTGATGGCGGACAAGGTGCTGCCGGTATTCAGCGATAACGGTATCGCGGACTTTCTGTACCAGTCCGCGGCGGCGGAAAATCTATGGGACGGCATGTGGGGATTGATGAGGACATTCAGGAATCATCAAGCGGATGTAGCGAATCTGCCGAATAATCCCAACAGTCCGCCTGTAGCCGGGTCATTAGCGCCGTCAACACCCGCGCCTGATAACCCGCTCAAGACTCCGGGCGCCGCTTCGCCGGCGGCCGGCGAATCATTGGCAACCACTGACGGTGGTTTGGCGCCAGTAACGCAGGGCGTCAATAGCTGCCCAACTACTCTGGGCTCTCCGCCAATCCGGACCTTCACGGTCCAGGCTTGGATGGCTAAGGACCTGGTGGGAGCAAAGGGCATCCTGTACAACAAGAACTTCGACTTCAAGGATCCCGCGGGCATTGTCTATATCGATGCGAATGACTTTACCGCAATTACAACCAGTGCACGGCCGCTCGAGCCACTGGTTCTTCGGATCAACTCCGGAGACTGTGTGGAAGTGACCCTGCAAAACAAGCTGCCGTTGACGGTGACGGAATATGATAGCTGGAACGAGGTACCGCCTATCATTCCGGCGTTCAACTTCAATCAAGTGAAAACGTCGAACCGCATTAGCCTGCACCCTCAACTCCTTTTCCACGATGTGACAGGCTCGGACGGAGCGGCGATAGGACAGAACCCCGACACAACCGTAGGACCGGGTCAAAGCATCAAGTACGCCTGGTATGCGGGCACCGTCCTCGTTAGCGGATCGACTGTTACATTCTCACCGATCGAGTACGGCACCACGCATCTGCGTGACTATGGCGACGTGATAAAGCATTACTCGCACGGCGCTATCGGAACGCTGATCGTGGAGCCCAAAGGGACGACGCAGACACTCGTAGGCGCGAGCAATGCTACGGCGGATGTGAGGAACAGCGGGTTTGACACTGTGCTGTTCCGCGAATTCGTTGTTCATTATCAGGATGGCCTGACGATGCAGAACAAGGCCGGACTGGCGATGAAGAACAATCGCGCGAATGACGACAGCGAAGACTCGGGCCAGAAGGGGTTCAACTACAAGACGGAGCCGATATGGGCGCGTCTTGGGTTGCCGCCGGAAACGGATCTTCGAACGCTGGGCGATCAGGACTACACGAACACGCTCAGCTCTCTGGCGACCAACGCCGGCTGTGGCGCCACGCCTTGCGATCCGGCGACTCCGCTGTTCACTGCAAAGGCCGGAACCAGTGTTCGCTTCCGAGTCCTCCAATCGGCGGGCCATTCCAGACAGCACGGGTTTACGATCTTCGGCCATCACTGGAACTTCGAGCCGTGGACCAAGAACTCGACAGTACTGGGCGTGAATCCATTCACGTTCGAAATAGGCTCGCAAGGCGGCATCGGCCCAACCCGCCATCTGAACTTACTGACCAGGGCCGGTGGACTTAATAACATCATCGGTGACTATCTCTACAGAACGCAGGACAGCTTCAACTTCAGCGGCGGTCTGTGGGGTATCTTCCGAGTCACCGCTCCATAGTTTGTATCAATTTCCTGGGCCGGGTGTGAAATGCACCCAGTCCAGCCTAATCGACGCGGGGCCTGGTGAATTCTCAACCAGCCCCGCACCGATTGTTTTCAACAAGAATCTTCCCACGGCTTACGAGGACAAAAATGCAAACAAAGAAGATTGCTCGATCGCTGTCATCCACGGTTTCGCAGTCACTGATCCTGGCTCTGCTCGCAATGGGAACGGCGAACGCGCAGGATGCTGGAAAGGATCAGCCTGTCTACAAGGTGAAGCCCGCTGCTGCAGCGCCGTCGTCGATCGCCGAGCGTTACGAGAAAGAGGGAATCGTCGTCGAGTTTTCGATGAACTCTATCAAGAACGATGACGGCAAAGACCCTGGCCTTGTCGCCGGCGCCGACGCGGCGGTTTCATTTCGAGTGACTGACAAAAGTACCGGCCAGCCAGTTCGAGGCATGCGTCCGAGCGCCTGGCTCAACAGGAGGGCAGTAGAACACGCTCCCAACGAGGCCGAATGCAAAGACAGCATTCGTTCCTTTATGAGCGGCTTGTTCAGTGCGCGCGCGGACATCGACTTGAACAGTTACTCGATGGTCACGCTCAATCACGACAGCACAGTCACTTTTATCAATCCGCAGGTCTCGTTTAACGTCACGAAACTCGAGAGCATTGTCACCCTGCCGGGCGAGGGGCTCGATTGGACTCTTTCAAAGAACGGAGAGTTCCTTTACGTGACGATGCCCGCGCGATCGGCGGTCGCGATTCTGAATACTCTTACGCGCAAGCTTGCCGGCACTGTCGCGACCGGAGAAAAGAGCAAACCGGCGCGCATCGCGATTCAACCCGACGGCCGTTACGCCTGGGTTGGACTGGACGGCTCGCCGTCGGTGGCTGTCATCGATACCGCGACAAACAAGCTCGCGGCAACCGTCATGGTTGGGGCCGGACTTCACAACATCGCGTTCACCGCGGACAGCCGCTTTGCGTACGTAACCAACAGCGCGGCGGACAACGTGACCGCAATCGACACGAGAACATTTTCTAAGATTGCCGATATCGCGGTTGGCAAGACGCCGGTCGCAGTCGCATTCAGCCGCGCGGCGAACGCAATCTATGTCAGCTCGATCAACGGCGGCGCGATCGCTGTGATCAGTCCCGAAAACCAGAAGGTGTTGAGAACAATTTCACTCAAGCGCGGAGTGGTTGCACTGAGGTTCGATGCTTCCGGCCGATATGGATTTGCGGTCAATCAGATCGAGAGCACCGTTTCAGTCATCGACGCGTCAACGAACTCGGTCATCGCCGAGGGCTCGGTGGTGAACGGACCCGATCAAGTGACCTTCACGGGTTTGTACGCTTACGTTCGCGGGACGGAATCAGAAAAGTTCTCGCTGATCGAGATGAGCGATATCAAGGCGGGAAAGTTTGCGCCGGTAAATATTCAGGCCGGGCGGCTGATTCCCAGCTCATCGCCCCAGGATATCGGACTGGCTGACATGATCCAGCCGACGCCCGAAGGAAATTCCGTGTTGATCGCGAACGCTCCCGACCAGGTGATCTACTACTACGTCGAAGGAATGATGGCGCCGATGGGAACCTTTCAAAATTACAAACGAAGACCTCGCGGGTTGATGGTGATCGATCGCAGCCTGGCGGAGACTGCACCAGGTGTTTATGCGTCGCGGATCAAGCTCAAGAGCGGCGGTCTGTTCGACGTCCCGATATTCTTTGATCAGCCGCGCATCGTGAAATGCTTTGAGGCGAAGATTGGAGATTCGCCAATGTCGGAGCAGATCAAGGCGCTGGCATCCACCGTCGTCGAGCCGCTATTCAAGGGCAACCAGTACGCTCTCGCCGAACCGGTGATGCTCAAATTCAAAATCACCGATTCAATCACCGGACACGCTGTGTCCGGTCTCAGAGACGTTCAGGTATTGATCTTCGAGCCCCCGGGAATCTGGCAACAACGAGTCTGGGCGAAAGAATCCACGGGCGGGGTCTACGAGGTGAAACAAGTTTTTCCACACGAGGGCTACTTCAGGGTGATGGCTCAAATAGAGTCTCGCGGGATCAGGTACGCAAGCTTTCCTTTCGCTAATGTGACTGTACTCGACGGCGCGAAGGGCGATCAGCAGAACGTTGTAAAGCAAGGAGCGCGGAATGATTAACAACGCATCGAGCCAAAATAGAGAACACGGGGTGAGAGCTCTTTGTTCCGGGCTTCTGTTCCTTGTTCTTTGTCTTGCGCCGCCGACTCGCTTGGCGTCTGCGCAAACCCAAAGCCGGTCTGTCTCCTATGTGTGTCCGATGCATAGCGCGGTGAGAGCTACAGCGCCCGGCAAGTGCCCCAGGTGCGGAATGTCGTTGAGACTTCGTGACCAGGATGCAAGTTCGGCGGCCGGGAATCCTGACTCGTACGGCGTGCTCGATACCACTCGTATTCCCGACACGATCGTCTACGATCAGGACGGACGAAGGCTTCATTTCTACAACGATCTGGTGAAGGGCAAGGTCGTTGCGATCAACTTCATCTTCACGACATGCACAACCATCTGCCCGCCGCTGACCGCGACGTTCCGGAAGGTGCAACAAGATCTGACCTCGAAGGCCGGGCAGAATGTGGCTTTGATATCAATCAGCGTCGACCCGGTCACCGATGTGCCCGAACGATTGAAGGCCTTTGCCTCGAAGTTCAATGCCGGGCCGGGGTGGAGCTTCATCACGGGCGGCAAAACCGAGATAGACCAGTTGTTGAAAGCTCTGGGTGCGGCGGCCGCCGGCAAGACCGATCACACCCCGATGGTGCTGGTGGGCAATGACGCCGCGGGCTACTGGACGCGCACCAACGGGCTCGCAGCCTCGAGCACGCTCGTCAGGGAGATTTCCGAAGCCGCGGCGAGAATCCCGGCGGCCCTTGCTCGCGCGACGCCGGCGAAGAGCCCAACTGAAACCGCTGCTGGCTATTTCCCCAACACTGTCCTGCTGACTGAGGACAACGCTCCGATCCGCTTCTTCGACGATCTGCTGAAAGGCAAGACCGTGGTGATCAACTTCATGTTTACAACCTGCACCGGCGTCTGTCCCGTGATGACTGCGAATCTTGTGAAGGTTCAGGAGTACCTGGGCGAGCGGGTCGGCAGAGACATCAACATGATTTCGATTAGCGTTGATCCGGTGATTGATACGCCGGGCGCGCTCAAGAAGTACGCAGCCAATTACAAAGTCAAACCTGGGTGGTATTTTCTGACCGGCGCCAAGACGGATATCGATCTGGTGTTGCGCAAGGTCGGCGGGTTCGTCGAACAAAAGAGCGATCATACAAGCGTACTTATCATCGGCAACATCCAGACCGGCGAGTGGGCAAAGATGTTTGCGATGGCGCGCCCCGCCGAGATCGTTGACATGGTTCTGAAAGTTGCGGCTTCAAAGTAAGCGTTCAAGTTCTCGGCCGAAGAAATGGAATCGCGCTCCCAAAAAACTCTGCTCGTCATCACTGCAATAGCCTTTGCTGTGACGGTGTGGTCGATATCGATCGATGCGGCGAGGGCACAGGTTTCGAAGGAACTCACGCCGGGGGAGAAGCGAGGCAAGGAGATCTATCTTAACGGCGCGAGCGTTGGCGGCGTGATCGTAGCCGCACTCGGCAGCGGCGATTTGGAAGTGCCGGCCGGTTCGTTCCCTTGCTCAAACTGCCATGGTCTGAAAGGCGAGGGATCCAGAGAGGGAGGAATCCAACCGCCGCGGCTCGACTGGCGTTCGCTCTCGTCCGCGAGTGAGTCTCAGCTCACTCGGAACACTCGCGGCCCGTACACGGAGGCGTTGCTGGCACGCGCAATCAGCTTCGGACTGGACCCGAATGGCGCGCGGCTGCATCCGGGAATGCCGCGCTACAAAATGACCGCCGCTCAGATGGGCGACTTGATTGCTTATCTGAAAAAGATCGGCGAGGAGCCGGACTTCGATCCGGGGTTGAGCGAAGACTCAATCAAGTTGGGTGCGGCGCTGCCAATGACGGGCGCGCTTGCGAAAATCGGCGAAGACATAAAAGCGGCTCTGGGAGCCTGTTTTCTGGAGATCAATTCAAAAGGCGGAATCTACGGGCGGCGAGTGGAATTGCTGATCGAAGACTCGCAAGGCGACCCGGCCGGGACGTTGCAGGCGACTCGGAGGTTGGTCGAGCAGGACAATGTTTTTGCGCTTCTTGGCAGCTTCGAACCGCAAGGCAGCGGCGAGACCAACGAATTTTTGAGCCGATACAAGGTTCCGTTGATCGGTCCTGTCACCCTCTCGCCGCGGCTTCCGGCGGTTCCGAGCCCGTATGTGTTTTATTTGCTTCCCGGTTTCAGCGAACAGGCCCGGTCGCTGGTCGACTTTGTCGGTTCCGAGCGGACACGGCCGAAGGCGCGGCCGGCATCGCGAATCGCGGTTGTGTATTCCGAGAGCGAATTCGACCGCGATGCTCTTGAAGGCCTGCGGTCTCAACTGAAAATTTATTCAATGCAGATGGTCGTGGAGCATCGTTACGAAGCTGGCGCAATGGGATCGGTTTCCGCGGTTAAGCACGTGGCCGCGAACAACCCGGACTATATTTTCTTTTTTGGCGGCGGCAATGATCTGGAACGCTTCGCCGGCGAGATCAATCGCGCAAACGTTAAGGCCGGAATCTTGAGTTGCGCGGTAATGGCCGGGCGGGCTGCGTTCAGTCTGCCGCCTGCGGTTGCGGAACGCACATACCTCTCGTATCCATTCTCGCTGCCAGAGCGCGCGGAGCTATCCGATTTCATCGCAACGATGCAAAGAGGACGAGTGAGCTTGCGAAGCGCCCCTTTTCAGACCGTGGCCTATGCGGCGGCCAATGTCTTCATCGAAGCGGCCAGGAACGCGAGCAGGCAGATTAGCCGCAAGGGGCTCATCGATTCGCTGGAACGCTTGCAAGACTATCAGACCGGAGTGATCGGACCGGTCACCTTCGGGGCCAACCGCCGCATCGGTGCGTCGGGTTCCTATATTGTAAGGATAGACTCAACGAGGAAGCAGTACGTCGCCGTGAGCGATAGGATAGTGCCAACGGGCAGTGATCAATAGGCACATCCGTCTCTCCAGCTTTGCAATCCACAGACCCGCACTGAAACCTCTCGACAAACAGTGCGTTCCTTGACAGTGGCAAATTGGAAAGTTAGATTGCCCACTGACAACGCCGCGGAATTACCCTAAATCAGAATCAAACCGAAACCCCAGCAGGCGGTGCTGTCGACAGTTCTGTCGTCTGAACAAGTCGCGGATATCGCGACGAGATGCGATGAGATTGAAGAAGGCGAATACGCGCGGTTCTCTGTAGAACTGCCGGCTGATCTCCCCAGGAGGCCGAGTATGCCGAAAGTTTTGCTGGTCGATGACGAGGCGAACATACGTTGGACGATGGCGGAGGCGCTGAAACGTGTAGGCTTCGAGACTCTGACTGCTTCCGATTTTGACAGCGCCATCGCGATCGTCGAAGACACCGAAGTCGATGCAGCGCTGGTGGACATTGTATTGCCGTCGAAGAGCGGCATCGAAATTCTGAAGGCCCTGCAGGGCCGCGACTCCTACATCCCCGTGATAATGGTTACGGGCGAACCCAATATTTCCCAGTTACCCGAAATCGTTCGCGCGGGCGCTTACGACTTCCTCTCAAAACCAGTCGTCCTCGACGCTCTCATTGGCGCCGTCACCAGAGCAGTTGAAAAGAAACGCCTCGTCGACGAGAAGCGCGCGCTCGAGCAACAAGTGAGAAACCACGCCGCGGACCTGGAGCTGGCAGTCGCGAATCGCACTCACGAACTCGAAGAGGCTCACAACTTCCTGAACACCATCCTTGATAGTTCGACCCAGCACGCCATTATTGCGATCGACAACAGCGGCCTGGTGATGTTGTTCAATCGCGGCGCGGAGTTGATGTTCGGTTATGAGGCGCGACAGGTGATGGGAACGGATGCGTGTGAGCTCCTGTTGGGCAACCTGGTTCGCGGTGAGAAACCGCTCGAGCTCTGGACCCGGCAGGCTGCGGCCGACGGGAGGCATCAGGAGGACGTTGACCTGAGAAGAGCGGATAATCAAAGATTCATCGCCTCGATTATCATGACGCCGATTCGGCAGCGCGACGCGACGCTGATAGGGTCGCTGTGCATTGTGAAGGATTTGACGGAAGAGCGCCGCAACGAGGAGCGCCTTCGTCAAATGAGCGCGCGGCTTGCTCATCAAGACAAGATCGCAGCGCTTGGCCGGATGGCAGCGCAACTCGCGCACGAGATAAAGAACCCACTCGCCGGGTTGCGTTTGTACTCGCTTCACTTGAAGAGCAAGATTTCGGGCCAGATACCCCCCTCGGAAGAGACGCTGGTGGACAAAATCATTGACGGCATAGAACAGCTCTCGAGTGTCGCCGAACAAGTGCTCAGCTTTGCGCGTCCGATCAGCCTGACGCCGCGGCCGGTTGATATCAACCGGGTCATCGCGGCCTCGCTTGCGCTGGTCGAGCCACAATTGAAATCAAAGAATATCAATGTCGTGTTGAACCTCAACGCCTCAGGCGCGCCAGGTAAGGTTGACGAAGCCGCGATGCGCTCGACTCTAATAAACCTGATGCTCAACTCAATCCACGCAATGAGCCAGGGCGGCGAGCTGAAGGTCTCCACCACGACCGGCGATCATCGCCTCCTGCTTGAAATAGCCGACACCGGTTGTGGTATGACCGAAGAGCAGACCGCGCACATGTTCGAGCCGTTCTACACGACAAAGAGTCAGGGCCTGGGTCTCGGGCTATTCTTTGCAGCCACCGTGATCGAGCAACACAGCGGCACAGTGGAAGTGAGAAGTACGTCTGGAAAAGGAACTCAGATAGCAATCAAATTGCCACTGGAGAGAGGAAGAGCGGATGGGGCTGGTAGGTAAAATCCTCGTCGTAGACGATGAGAACAGCGTGACCGGCGCGCTTGAACTGATACTCGGTGACCGCGGCCACCAGGTCAGGACTGCGAGCGCGGTCAGCGAAGCGCTCGCGTTGCTTGAGCACCGTCCATTCGATCTTGTGCTGACCGATTTGAGGCTGGCGGACTCAACCGGGATAGAACTCCTGACTCGCATCAAGCAGGAAAAGCCGGACATCGAAGTAATATTAATGACCGCGCACGGCTCGCTCGATGTAACTATCGAGGCGATCAAGCGCGGCGCTTACTACTATCTCGAGAAACCGTTTACGCCTGATCAGGTCGTGACGCTTGTCGAGCGCGCGTTGGAACTGGCATCCATCAGACAGGAAAACCGCGCGCTCAAGCGCACAATCAGCGGCGAGGTCAAAGCCTTTGGCATGATCGGACGCACTCCGAGGCTGCTTCAAATTCACGAAACAATACGAGCCACCGCCCCCTCCGAAGCATCCGTGTTGATTGAAGGCGAGAGCGGGACGGGCAAGGAGCTGATTGCAACCGCGTTTCATTTTCACAGCAACCGAGCCGAGGGTCCGTTTGTCCGGATTAATTGCGCGGCGATTCCCCGCGAGCTGATCGAATCCGAATTGTTCGGATACAAGAAGGGAGCATTTACCGGCGCCGATCGCGACAAACGCGGACTGATCGAAGCGGCGGCCGGCGGAACGCTGCTGCTGGATGAAATCGCTGAGACGCCTGCGCATCTTCAAACCAAGTTGCTGCGGGTGCTTCAGGACAGGAAGGTGCGGCGCCTCGGTGACGAACAGGAACGTGACATCGATTTCAGACTGGTCACGGCTACCAATCGCAATACAACCGAAGCAATGAAGGAAGGAATTCTGCGAGAGGATCTCTATTTTCGAATAAGCACGATCAAGATAACCGTGCCGCCGCTTCGCGAGCGATTGGACGACCTTGCGCTTCTGGCGGAAGAGTTCCTGCAACGATATTCTCAAAAATATGGCAAGGCCGTTCGCAGCATTTCACAGGCGGCTTTCGCTTTCCTGTCGCGCCACGACTGGCCGGGGAATGTGCGGGAACTGGAGAGCGTGATAGAGCGCGCGGTCTTGTTTTGCCAGGATGAGGAGCTGCGCCCCGAACATCTCCCCGATCACATAAGAGCGGTGGAGTCCGGCAACTTTCGATGTGAGATACCACCATACCTGACGCTTGATGAGATCGAGCGCGAGGCCATCGAGCAAACCCTCGAACGAACCGGGGGCAACGTCAAGAAAACTGCTCAGATACTCAACCTTCACCGCCCGACGCTCTATCGCAAGCTGAGAAGGTACGGCTTAAAGAAACAAGCATCGGATGAAGAAGACGGAATCGGGATTGGATTCGAGGCTTCGAATTAAGCTTCGCGCCCGAGAATAGCGCCGTCCCACCAGGTACCTCGTTCTCACGTCCGCTGGAATACCAATCGCGAACGATCGCTATCACATTCGCAAGCGGTGTGATTGGGGTCTCTGACTTGCTGGGCTTAACACCGGAACGATTGCACGCCACTGTGCATCTGTCATTGGTCATCGCAGTGGAGCGTTCATGTCCAGCAAGAAAACCGTTCTGATTGTTGACGACGATGCGAGTGTCGGTGACTCGCTCAGAGTAATCCTGTTGGACAGGGACTACGGCGCGATAGTCGTCACGAATGGGCACGATGCGCTCAAGGCAGCGGATAGCGAAAGGTTTGACGCCGCGATCATTGATGTTGGGCTTCCCGATATGTCCGGCCTCCACCTTCTCTCCGTCCTTCAAACAAGAGACCCCGCCTTGAGAATCATTATCATGACTGCGCTGCCGAGCCCCGAAATACTGAACGAAGCCAAGACGTTAGGCGCTATAAGTGTTCTCGCGAAACCCTTCCCGCTTTCGGATGTACTCGAGTTGATCGAAGTTCCCAATGAGCATCTCTGAAGCGCGCGGCCAGTCTTTAGTTCATGTCGCGACTGCCATCTTCACAACCTTCGACCGCATTTCATTACCTGTTTCAGGTTAGACCATTCCCCGGGAATCGTGTTTCAGGATGGAACACGCGATTGACGGTGATGTGTGAGGAGTCTCTCAATGTGAGCGAAACTGGCTCGTACCAGGAATGTGATCGAGGGCACATAGATTGCTCGTTGAGGCGTAGCGGGTGCGGAACCACCAGCGGGGGTGCCGAGTCCGCTACGGTTTGCTTTAGTCTGTGCCGTTTAGATTCGAGTCCAATCATTGCCCGAAGGTTTGGCGGATTTCTGCTGGATGCGTCACCGCCGGCTAACGGGAGCAGTCAACAATCATAAACTTCGGCGCTCATGGCCCTGGGTGCTATGGGACGGGTGTGTCTAAGCCGTTCCCCAAAGGGAGGAATAATCATGAATCGACAAGGTCGCTTAATGCGATTCTTGCTTGGTGTCCTCGCCGCTTTGGTGCTCCTTGCCATCCCCGATACTGCAAGGGCCCAGCTCCAAATCCCAGCCGACGACGCTGGTGGAGCGGATGCAGCGGCAGGGACGCCTGCATGCAGTCGCACGGTTACCGCCAAAGTAATCGCTTTGGATCAGGTATTTTTTTGGAATCGCCTCGGCGCGGTCGAGCCACAAGGGATGATCTTCGCCCTGTCGGGCGATGTCGTGGCTGCCAGTTCGAGCTCACCGCTCGGCGCCGGCAATGCCAGGCTTCGAGAGGGCAAGCGTCCGCGGCCGATCGTGCTGCGGATGAACGTGGGCGACTGTTTGCAAGTCACCCTCTTTAACTACTTGAACCCGACGCCCGTCGATGGCGATCAATCAGTGACGCGCGTCGTATCCTTGCGCGCGCACGGGCTTCAACTCAGGAACAGTATTCTTGACGACGGGTCAAACGTCGGCAAGAACGCCAGCAGCCTGATCGCTCCCGGCGGAAATCGGACGTATACGTTTTACGCCGAGCGCGAAGGCGGCTACATGCTTTACAGCATGGGCTCGACGACTGGCGGCGAAGGAGACGGCGGGCAGCTCAACTCCGGACTCTTCGGCGCGGTGAACGTTCAGCCCGCGGGGGCCGAATGGTATCGCAGCCAGGTGAAGGAAAGCGATCTGAAGCTTGCCACGAAAGGCACAACAGCCGATGGTCACCCCATTATCAACTACAACGCCTGCTATCCGAGCGGGCAGGACTGCTCACTTACTCCCACCGAGAAGCCGATCCTAAAAATGATGCGTGGGAATGAGATCGTACACAGCGACCTCACCGCTATCATCACCGGACCGGGCGCAAAAGACTTCGTCGGAGCGTACCAAGACACTAAGGTGAATCCGAATCGCAATCAGCCGTTTCGCGAATTCACGATCATCTACCACGACGAAATCGGGGCGGTTCAGGCGTTCCCTCAATTCGAGGATCCTCCGAAGCCCGCTCCTGAGAACCCACTCAAGTTCACGCTCCACAGTGTCAGAGATGCGTTTGCCATCAATTATGGCACTGGAGGAATTGGAGCTGAAATCCTTGCGAACCGGCTCGGTGTAGGCCCGATGGCAAAATGTACCGAGTGCAGGTATGAAGAGTTCTTCCTCACGTCCTGGGCGGTCGGCGATCCGGCTATGGTAGTCGATATTCCGGCCAATACACCCTGCACGATAAAGGACATACGGAATGGAAACTTGAATTGTGGTCCGACTCCGGGCTTCAAAGCGACTAAGGCGTTCTATCCCGATGATCCTTCCAACGTCTATCACACCTACATTGGTGATCACACCAAGTTCCGTGTGATGCACGGCGGGTCGAAGGAGCATCACATCCACCACCTTCACGCTCACCAGTGGGTTCACACACCTGACGATTCAAACTCCGCATACCTGGATAGTCAGGCGCTTGGGCCGGGCAGCGCGTTCACGACGGAGATCACTTACAACGGAAGCGGCAACCGCAACAAAGTTGTAGGGGACTCGATTTTCCATTGCCATTTTTATCCGCACTTTGCAATGGGGATGTGGGCACTATGGCGCAGTCACGATGTATTCGAATCGGGGACGCCGCTTGATCAGTTCGGACGACCAGTCGCGGGCTCGCGCGCATTGCCGGATGCTGAAATACTGGCAGGCACGCCGATTCCGGCAGTTGTGCCGATTCCGACCCTGCCGATGGCGCCGCTGCCTGAAGTCAAGGTATGGATAGCTGACGGACAGGTGCAAATCGAGCAGGCCAGGTTCGGCCCAAAACCAGGAAATCCTGGATTCCCCTTCTTCATTCCAGCCGTAGCCGGGCATCGTCCTCCGACTCCGCCACTCGACGTGGTGGATGATGGCGGACTGCCGCGTCACGTCATCCTGGATGGGACGTTCACCGAAGTCCACAACCGTCTGGACTTCAGCAAGAACTTGATCACGGCCGTCGCCGAGGCTCGCAGAGAAACAGGTGAGCCGGTTGAACTGGAGGCGATGAAGTATCACGGCCAGCGGACGCATGCGACCTTCACCCCTGAAGGGGTTGCCGCCAAGTTCATCACAAACGGCTTACCTCGAAAGACTCTGACCAATCCTCTGGGTTCGCAACCGGGCGCGCCTTATGCAGATCCCTGCATGGACGATAACGGCGCGGCCGTTGGAGTCGACCGCTTCTACAAAGCTGCCGGAATTCAGTTGGATGTAAGACTGAACAAGGCCGGCTGGCATTTCCCGCAACAACGCATTCTCGCGCTTTGGGGCGACGTTGCCGACTTAAGAGGAATACCCGGAGGTTTTGCAAAACCGCCCGAGCCATTCTTCTTCCGCGCGAACACGAATGACTGCATCACGTTCTACCACACCAACCTGTTGCCGGCCGTTTACGCGCTGGATGACTTTCAGGTCAGGACTCCAACCGACATCATCGGACAACACATTCACCTTGTGAAGTTCGACGTAACTTCGTCGGACGGAGCCGGGAACGGATGGAACTATGAAGACGGGACACTCGCCCCCGATGAGGTTCTCGAACGCATCGAGGCGATCAATGCTGCAGGCGGATTGATAGTTCCTCCCATCGGTGACGGACCGACGATCATGCTAAAACTCGCGCCCGAGCCGCATCCGTTCTTCGGAACACTCGGCGCGCAGACCACCGTTCAGCGTTGGTACGCCGACAACACGCTCAACAACAACAACGTTGATCGGACGCTCCGCACCGTGTTCACACACGATCACTTTGGACCCTCGACTCACCAGCAGGTCGGTTTGTATGCCGGTCTGGTGATCGAGCCCGAAGGCTCGAAGTGGCGTGATCCCGACACCGGTCAGATTCTCGGCGGCCAGGGAGTGCCCCCACCTCGATTTGATGGAGGCCCGACCAGTTGGCGCGTCGATGTTTTGACCAAGGACACAAACTTCAGCTATCGCGAGTTCATGATTGAATTCGCCGACTTCCAACACGCGTACCTGCCCGGCACTGGCGGCGGTGTAGATAATCCGCATCCGGATCCGGCTGGCGCAATCAATCCACCCGCGAAGGAAGAAGCGCCGCTTCCGATCAACATTCAGAAGCTCGCGATCTGCCACGGCGGAGACCCCGCGCCTTGCCCGGAAGCCATCTCGGCTGCTGAGCCGGGCACGTTCGCGGTCAACTACCGCAACGAGCCGATTCCACTTCGGATTCGCGATCCCTTTACCAACAAGCAGGTGTTGGGCACTCAGGGAGACCTTTCTCACGTCTTCCGTTCAATCACTCGGGTTGATCCAGCGCTGAATCAGCACAACGCGTATCCGCCGTTCTATGTGGTGGACAAGGACACGGGACCAACCGACCCCTTCACGCGTCTGTTGAGGGCGTATGAAAACGATCGCGTTCAAATACGCATTCTCGTAGGCGCGCACGAAGAAGGTCACAACTTCACGGTGCACGGAATCAAGTGGCTGTTTGAGCCGGGTACTCCCGAGGACCCGCTTTCAGTCAACAACTCCGGGTATCGCAACTCACAGATGATGGGAATCTCTGAGCACTTCGAGTTCATAGTTCCCGCTATGCCGAAGAAGTTGACGGAAAACTCGGCAGACTATCTCTACAGGCCGGGCGCGTCAGTCGATGGTGCGTGGAATGGACTGTGGGGCCTACTGCGCGTGTTCAAGGGCACCAAGGCCGACCTGAAGGCACTGCCCAGCAATCCAAACGGCCGCGCGCCGCTCCTGAGCAATCAGGGCGACTTCGATGGAGTGTGTTTGAAGACACAGACGCCAAGACAACTAAACGTCACGGCGGTTCTGGCCAAGAACATCCTTCCGCAGAAGACTCT
>Ga0070705_100000037_pt1 | contig 66783 bp, 63 predicted proteins | sample KBSK5253metaG_FD_65455 | JGI IMG/M metagenome (GOLD analysis project Ga0070705, IMG submission 65455) | Corn, switchgrass and miscanthus rhizosphere microbial communities from Kellogg Biological Station, Michigan, USA - KBS K5-25-3 metaG | ecosystem: Host-associated > Plants > Roots >... | reverse complement strand
CAGATGCCGATGTCGGATGTCATGGTGCGCGAGGTGAAGGTCGTCACGACCGGCTATGCGCCGGAGTTCGGCCAGACGATGGGCCTGGTGTACAACGCGATTACGCCGTCGGGAACCAACACCGTGCACGGCGAGGGCAGCTGGCGGTTCCAGCGCAAGCCGTTCGCCGCCTTTCCGTTCTTCACCGCGAACCGTGCACTCGGCAAGCCGCCGACCGACGTCAACGTCTACACCTTCGACAGCGGCGGCCCCATCGTCAGGAACCGGACGCACTATTTTGCCGGCTACGAGAATCTCCGGCGCGATTTCTCGGGCGGTCGCGTCATCACCATCACGCCGGCGGCGGCGGCGCAGCTGGGATTGAACGAGCCGGCATACATGCCCGCCGTCGGCAACACGAAGTTCGCCATCGGCAAGATCGATCATTCGCTGTCCGCGGCGAACCGCCTCGAGGCGCGCTACATCTTTTTCGACAACTTCATCAGCAACAACATCAACGGCGGCCTCAACTCGGTCGAGCGCGGGACGGATTTCCGCGATCGGCAGCACTCGACGGCACTGCAGCTCGTCTCCGCCAGGGGCAGCAATCTGCTGAACGAGGCGCGCGTCCAGTATGCCCAGCGCAATCAGTCGCGCGTGCCGGGGTCGCAGGCGGGGACGGGGCCGGCGATCCTCGTCACCGGCGTCGCCAACTTCGGCGGCCCCGTCGCGACGAACGCGGACGTGGGGTTCGGCTTTACCGAAAAGATCTTCCAGGTGACCGACAACGTGACCTATCTCCGTGGAGACCACTCCTACAAGATGGGTTTCAACACGCAGGTCGTGCGCGATGCCCGGACGCAGACGCAGATTCAGCTCTACACCTTCCCGACATCGGCTGCATTCCTGGCGGCACGCAGCGGCGTGGATCGGTTCTCCTACAGCTCGTTCCAGCAGTTCTTCGGCGACCCCAGCTACGCCTACGACACGCGGATGTATGCGCTCTTCGTCCAGGACGACTGGCAGGTGGCGCCGGTGTTCAAGCTCCTCTACGGCGTCCGCTACGACACCTACACCCCGCCGGACGGCTCGCCGGGCGGCGTGCTCGCGACCTCGCGTTCGTTTCCGCACGACCGCAACAACTGGCAGCCGCGCGCCGGCTTCGTGTGGACGCTCGACGACGATCGGCGAACGGTGCTGCGCGGAAACAGCGGCCTGACGTACGACCAGCCGATCAACGCCATCTACGAGCAGGCCATCGTCCAGGATGGAACGACGACGCGGGGCAACGTGAACCTGCAGCCGACGCAGCCCGGGGCGCCCGCGTTTCCCAACGTCCTGGCGAGCGGGACCGCGCTGGCGTCGACGACGGCGTGGACCGTCGATCCGGCGTTCCAGATTGCCCGCATGTGGCAGAGCAACGTTCAGCTCGAGCGCGGGATCGGCAGCACCTACGCCGCCTCGATCGGCTTCTCCTATACGCGCGGCTACGACCTCCCGGTCGTGAGCAACACCAACCTGATCAACCCGATTGGCACGCTGGCCGACGGACGCCCCATCTTCAACACCGCGATCAACGCGGCGACGCGCGTCGATCCGCGCTTCAACGCCATCTTCTCCACCCAAGCGATCGGCGAGTCGACCTACAGGAACATGACGCTGCAGGTCGGGCGCCGTTTCTCGGGCGGCATTCAGTGGGACGTCGCCTACACCCTTGCCAAGGGCGAGGACAACGCGCCGATTACCAGCACGCTCTCCGTGCAGGGCGACACGGGCGGTCGAACCGACCCCGCCAGCCTCGATCGCGACAAGGGGCCGAACATCCTCGATCAGCGGCACACGCTCGCCGCCAGCGTCGTCGCGCAGCCGCAGTTTGCGGCGCAAGGCGTGGCGGGCCGCATCCTGAACAACAATCAGTTCGGCATCGTGCTGCTCGTCGCCAGCGGCATCCCGGTGACGATTCGCAGCAACCGCGAGCTCAACAACGACGCCATCGGCAGCGATCGGCCCAACGGCGTCACGCGCAATTCGATGAACCTGCCGGCTCGCCGCAACCTCGACCTCCGCTACTCACGGCTGTTTCCAGTCGCAGGCTCGACGAAGGGAGAATTCATCGCCGAGCTGAAGAACGTGTTCAACACGATCCAGTGGTCCGGCGCGAACACGGTCGTGACCACGGACGCGGCGGGAAACGCGCTCGCGCCGATTCCGACCGATGTGAAGACCGGCTTTGCGCCGACCGGAGGCTACGAGCAGCGGCAGCTGCAATTGGGGTTCAGGGTGACCTTCTGAGCTGAACGAGGTCCCGCTGTGGCTAATACGCTTCTGAATGCGACCAGACTGGCAGGGGCGCTCATCCTCGTCTCGACGGCCGCTCATGCGCAGGTCCCCTTCCACCTGCAGGAAGCGACCATCGACCAGATTCGCGACGAGCTGACGGCCGGGCGCGTCAGCTGCCGCGAGTTGATCGGGCACTACCTGAAGCGCATCGACGCCTACGATCACGCCGGACCCATGCTGAACGCGCTCCAGACCGTGAACCGCCGCGCGCTCGAAGAGGCCGACCGGCTCGACGCGGCGTATCGTGCGAGCGGCCCGGTCGGCCCGCTGCACTGCATCCCGGTGCTCGTGAAGGATCAGGTAGAGACGAGCGATCTGCCGACCACCTACGGGTCGATTCTCTTCAAGGGGTTCACGCCACGCCGGGATGCCACCGTTGTACGCAAGTTAAAGGCGGCCGGAGCGATTGTCATCGGCAAGACGAACATGGGCGAGTTTGCCGCCGGCTACCTCGGCTCCGCGTTCGGTATCGTGCGCAATGCGTATGACCCTGCGCGCAGCCCCGCCGGCTCCTCGAGCGGCAGCGGTGTCGGAGTCGCCGCCAACTTCGCGGTGCTGGCCGTCGCTGAAGACACGGGAGGATCCGTCCGCGGTCCCGCCGCGCATGGCAATGCGGTGGGCCTGCGTCCGACCGTGCCGCTGGTGAGCCGCTTCGGCATGATGCCCGCGACGCCGACCCAGGACACGCTCGGCCCCATCGCGCGCACCGTGCGCGACGCCGCGCTGATGCTGGACGTGATCGCCGGGTACGACCCGAACGACCCCGTGACGGCGTACGCTGACGGCCACATTCCGGCGACGTACACGGAATTTCTGAAGCGTGACGGGCTGAAAGGCGCGCGCCTGGGCGTCCTGCGGCTCCCGCTCGATCCGAAAGCCGACCCGCAGTCGAGCGACTACAACAAAGTCCGTGCGCTGATCGACCGCGCGGTAACCGACATGCGTACGCAGGGCGCCGAGATCGTGGACCCGCTTCCGCCCCCGGAGATGCTGAAGCAAGTAGACAAGCTGTTTACCGACAACGTCTACGAAACCGAGCAGGCCATCGACACGTATCTGGCCGGGCATCCCGGCGCGCCGGTGAAGACGCTGCGGGACATCCTGTTGACCGGCAAGGTCGTGCCGTCGCGCTCGAATCGCCTGATCACCAACATCGGCAGAACGATCAACGACCCCGGCAACCTGAGCGTGATCCAGCGTCGGGAGCAGCTGCGTCAGGCGGTGCTGAACGTCATGGCAGACCTCCGTCTCGACGCCATCGTCCATGCCACCTTCGACTACCCGCCCGGAAGGATCCCGCTCGACCCGCTCACGATCGCGGATCCTGCTGGCGTGGGCGATCTGGGCAACAACCGCCGCCTCGCCCCGCTCCTCGCGTTCCCGGCGCTCTCGGTGCCTGCTGGATTCACCCCGGACGGCTTGCCCGTGGGCATCGAGTTCCTCGGCCGTCAGTTTTCCGAAGGCAGACTGCTCACGCTCGGCTATGCCTTCGAGCAGGCCACTCATCACCGCCGGCCGCCGAAGAGCACCCCATCGCTGCCGGGCGAGCCCTAGGCGTATGATTCCGGCATCCTTTGACGGAGGACATCTGATGAGGAGACGCATCGTTCTGGGCGGCCTGCTGATGGCGGGCGCGCTCTCCATCGCGGTGGCCGCACAGCAGCCGCCGCCGAAGCCGTCGGCCTCGGCCATCAAGGTCGAGAAGCTCGCCGACAATCTCTATGTCCTCAACGCGCTCGCGGCGGGTGGCGGCGGCAACACCTCGATCTGGATCACCGCGGCCGGCGTCGTCGTCGTGGACACCAAGAACCCGGGCTGGGGGCAGCCGCTGCTCGACAAGATCAAGACGATCACCAGCAAGCCGGTGACGACGATCGTCAACACGCACACGCACGGCGACCATGTGAGCGGCAACGTCGACTTCCCGGCGTCGGTGGACATCGTCGTCCACGAGAACACGAAGGCGAATATGGCGGCGATGCGGCCGGCGTCGTTCGTCGCGCAGCCGGCTGGCGGCCCGCCGCCGAACATCTTCACCCAGCACAACGGCGCCGGCATGGCCAAGCGGACGTTCAAGGACACGATGACCATCGGCAGCGGCGCCGAGCGGATCGAGCTGCACTACTTCGGGCGCGCGCACACCAACGGCGACGCCATGGTCTTCTTCCCCTCCGTTCGCGTGCTGCACATGGCCGACGTATTCGCCAACAAGGGCCTGCCCGGCATGGACTCCAACAACGGCGGCACCGGCATCGGCTTTGCCGACACGTTGACGAAGGCGGCCGACTTCGCCGACCGCAACAACGTCGAGAAGATCGTCAACGGGCACAACGAGACCACGACCACGCGCACCGACCTCCGCGAGTTCATTGCCTACGTGAAGGACTTCGTGAAGGTGGCGCAGGACGGCAAGCGCGCCGGCAAGAGCGTCGACGAAGTGTCCGCCGCCTGGAAGACGCCGGCGAAGTACGCCGGTTACGAGGCGACGCCCGTCCCGGTGCGCGTGAAGGCGGATGTCGACTTGATCTTCAAGGAGACGAAATAGACGATGAGTTGACCCTTCGAGACCACCTCCGCCGCCGGCTCGCGAGGCCGCTTCCGGGTCTCGAAGCACAGTTACGCATGGCGCCAGTCCCTCGGCTGTGGCCGGAACCTGGCGCGGTGCTCAGGCCTGCCGCCGCACTCCTGCTCCTTTACCCGTACGCGGATGCATGGCACATCCCGCTCACGGTCCGTGGCTCCACGCTTCGCCATCACACCGGCCAGGTGTCGCTGCCCGGAGGGCGGCTGGATCATCCAGGCGAGACCATCGAAGACGCGGCGCTGCGGGAGGCAGGTGAAGAGACAGGGATCCGTTCCGGCGACGTCGAGATCCTCGGGAGGCTGACGCCGATCCCGATTGCCGTCAGCGGACACCTGCTGCATCCGGTCGTGGGCGCGGCGGCCGCGCGCCCGGACTTCACGCTGGCGGCGGACGAAGTCGATCGGCTCATCGAGTTGCCCGTGACACGCCTGCTCGAGCCCGACGCCGTGGGCTGGGATGAACGGCTCCGAGATCAGGTGCCGGGCGGCCTGCAGAAGATTCCGTATTTCGATATCGCCGGGGAGCGTGTCTGGGGCGCGACGGCGATGGCGCTCGCGGAGTTCGCGGCGCTGCTGGAGTGACTGCTTACTCGACGACCCTGCCCTCGCCGACGAAACGCCTGTAGTTGGAGTAGGTCTGGCTTCGGCGCGTCGACTGGAGGCCTTCGCGCGCGACGATCAGCGATTCGATCGATTCCGGCAGCAGCAACACTTCGTCGGGGTCGCTGAAGGCCACCGTCCGGTAACGGATCGTCGTGTCCTCCCGCTCGATCACGACGTAGTTGTCCAGGTTGTGACGCCGCTGAATGCGCAGCGGCACCCTCACGTCGAGCAGCCCCGGGAGACCGCGCTCGATGCGCAGCACGTCGTAAGTGTTCGCGTCCACCCAGATACGCCCTCTGGACGCCACATGTCCCGACCAGTCGAAGCAGTCGTCGTGTCCCGCCTTGTCCTCGATCAGCTCGGCATTGCTCCTGCGGTTCACCGACGAGAAATCGATGATGACGACCGGCCGGTTCCGGTCCTTTCCGACGCCTGCCGACCGGAACTGGTACTCCTCGCGATGGGCGGGAAGAAGGAAGGCGAGCGGCTCGGTCGACAGCGGGTTCGGATCGGTGCAGCCGGCGCGATCCGTGCTGTCCTTGTCGCGCGGCGCGCGCCCGTTCACTTTCCGGACTTCGCGCACGATCGTGGCCTCGCGGGTGGCATCCTCCGCGGCTTCGACGCGTAGCTCTGATTCGACGGTCCGGGCGAAGCCCAGCGTCGAAAACCGGAAATCGATCGGTTGCACCGTCGATGTCTCGATGCAGATCACGCGCTGCGCCCGCTCGTAGAACTCGGCAATCCTCTGGCTGACGCGTGCCAGCAGGCCGTCGATGGCGGGCGGCGCCTCCGCACCGGCCGCCGGCGTCGTGAGCGCGATGCCCAGCGCAGCCGGCAGCGCGAGGAGGGTCAGGTTGTTATGCCAGAGCTTCACGAAAACCATCCTGCGAAGTGCGTGCCCTTCGTGCCTGGTGGCCGGAGCGAGAAAGCCGGCGCCGAAGGGTAACCAGATCGAAGCCGCCTGTCCAACCGGCGGCGGCTGGCCGGGATGATTCATGATTTTGCCTATGGCGATTCGCTACCTGCCGGCGGTTCCGATCGAAGGGCATGAGTCGTCCCGCTCAGGCGGCCCGGACCATCCGATGCGCATTGCGACGCGACGCGCGGCGGGCCTCGAGCCGGGCGGCTGGACTGGCGAACTGCGCGATCAGGTAGCGGAGTTCTTCGACGGTCTCGCCGATGAATGGCACACGCGAGCCTCGCCGCAGCGCACCGCCGTCGTCGTGGACGCCCTCACGCGAGGACTCGACGCGCCGACGACGCCGCGTGGTCTCGCGGTGGAGATCGGCAGCGGCATCGGGACGTATTCGCCCCTGCTCGCGAAACGGTTCGGGACCGTCGTCGCCATCGATCTGTCGCTCGCGATGCTGCGGCGCGCGCCTGTGCGTCCCGGCCATCGTGTCCAGGCCGACGGCGCGATGCTGCCGCTGCGCGACGGATCGGCGTCGGCCGCCGTGCTCATCAACGCGTTCCTGTTTCCCGCGGAAGTCGAGCGCGTCCTCTCACGTGATGGGATCCTGATCTGGGTGAACAGCAGCGGCGCGCACACACCGATTCATCTTTCGCCGGACGATCTGCTTGCCGGACTGCCGGGCGCCTGGACGGGCGTCGCCAGCCAGGCGGGCGAAGGCACGTGGTGCGTGATGCAGCGGGTGGAGTAGACGCAGAGGGCCGGCGCGTCCGGCGCGCGTGCTACCATCCGCGCCGCGCGGGCTTGCGTTGGCGCGCCGAGGCACGGCAGCCGGCGCGTGCTGCAAGGAGGCTCACATGCGCCGTGAAAAGCTCCTGGTCTGCGGTCTTTCCGTGCTGCTGGGCGCAGTCATCGCCGGCTGTTCGTCGCAGCGCGCCAGCGAACCCCCCGCCGCATCGGCGGCAACGGTATTCGAGGGCGCGCGCCTCATTACCGGCGACGGCGGCGCACCCCTCGAGAACTCCGCGTTTGTCGTGGAAGGCAACCGATTTACCGCCGTCGGCCGCAACGGCGAGCTCCAGGCGCCGGCCGGCGCGACGCGCGTCGACCTGACGGGCAAGACGGTGATGCCCGCGATCATCGATGCCCACGGCCATCTCGGATTTCTGGACATGGCGAACGGCACCATGTCGAAGGCGAACTTCACGCGAGAGAACTACATCGACCACCTGCAGCGCTACGCCTATCACGGGGTCGCCGCGACCATCAGCACCGGCACCGACATGGGCGAGCTCGCCTACGAGTTGCGCGACGAGATCATCCCCGATGCGGCGATCATCCGGACCGTCGGCCGAGGCCTCGCGTGGCCCGGGTCGGGTCCCAACGACCCGTCGCGCAACGACGTACCGTACGCCGTCACCAACGTCGAGCAGGCCAGGAAGGCCGTCCAGGATCTGGCGGCTCACAAGCCAGACTTCGTCAAGATCTGGGTCGACGACAGGAACGGACGCCAGAAGAAGCTGACGCCTGAGATCTATCAGGCCGCCGTGGACGAGGCACACAAGCACAATCTGCGCGCCATCGCCCACGTGTTCGACCTGGAGGATGCCAAAGGGCTCGTGCGGGCGGGCGTCGAAGGATTCCTGCACAGCATCCGCGATGCGCCGGTGGATGACGAGTTCATCACGCTCGCGAAGGAGCACAACATCTGGATCACGCCGAACCTCGGCGGGATCAACCGCGCGTCCCTGATTGGTCCGGCTGGAACACCAGCCTGGTTCGACGATCCGCTCGTACGGGAAACCATTGCTCCGGTGATGATCAACGCGCGAACGGAGATGTACGAGAAGCGGCGGACCGCCGGCGCGCCGGCCGCCGGGGCGCAGGTGTTCGATCTGGCGAATACGAGGAAACTACACGCCGCAGGCGTGCGGCTCGTTCTTGGAAGCGACACCGCGGGCGATGCCAATCGATGGATCGGCATGATGACGCTGGTGGAGTTCGAAAACATGGTCGCCGCCGGCCTCACACCCGCCGAAGTGATCGTTGCCGCGACACGCGATGCGGCAGCCGTGCTGCGGCTCGACCAGCTCGGTACGGTGGCTTCAGGCAAGAGCGCGGACTTCATCGTGCTCGATGCCAATCCGCTCGACAACATCGCCAACGTGCGAAAGATTGCCCGCGTCTATCTGCGCGGCCAGGAGGTGGACCGAGCGGGGTTGCGAGCCAGGTGGCAGGCTCGATGGGGCAAGGCCACGCCGACTCACTAGCATCACCGAGCGCGCGCGACACGCGCGCGTGTTACGCGGGCGTCGTCAGCGTCGATCCCTTCTTCGCGAAGATCATCGCCAGCAGGCGCGCCGGCTGCGTCTGGCTCGCGTTCTTCGAGACCTCGTGCGTCGCGCCGGGCTGTTCGTAGAACATCTGTCCGGCCGTGTACGTCCGTTCCTCGCCTTGTCCCGAGATCTTCGCGACGACGGCGCCTTCGAGAACGTACGCGAGCACGAAGCCGGGGTGGTGATGCGGCGCGCCAACGCGTCCGGGCGCGTAGTCGACCCAGCTGACCGTCACTTCCCAGTCATCCATCGTCACGTTCGGCAGGTCGTGCTTGAACACCGGCGGGAGAGGCGCACCCGGTGCCGCAGCCGGCCCGGCCTGCGTCTGCGCGCCGGCGTCGCGCGCGGCGGCCGCAAGCAGCTCGGCGCACAGGGGGAGCGATACCACGGCGGCTCGTCGACTCATCATCATGGCAAGCCTATTTCTGCCCGGTGGCCACCGGGAGAAACACGTCGTTGTTGAACCCGTTGTAGTCGGACGGCGCGCAGTAGTTTTCCCACAGCTCGGCGCCGGGAACCAGCGGGATGGTCGCCGCCGCGGTCACCCACGGCTCGACATACGTCTTGGGATCGATCACGGTGATCTGCGCCTCGATCGTGCCGTAGTTCAGCCGCCGCCACCGCTCGACGACGCGCATCTCGTCGCTGTGAGGCCATCCCCCGTCCGGAGCGGTGTCGGAGAGCCATGACCTGTCGTCGTAGCCGGTCGACTCGACGATGAACGTATCGCCCTCCCAGCGTCCGACGTTCCATCCCATCCACCGCGGCTCCGGCGGACTCGCGGGAAGTTTTCTGCCGTCGGTCCAGATGGTGCGCCACGTGTGCGTCATCTCGAAGAACTGCACCACGCGGTCGGGCAGCGTCACGAACTCGAAGCCGTAGTTGTAGGTGTGGAGGCGCGGCCAGCCCTTGGGATCGCAATTGATCTGCGAGCCGGTGCCCTCGCCCGATCTGTCCTTCGAGTGCAGCGGTTCGCCGGCGGCGTTTTTCTCGCCGATGGTGGCATCGAACTGCTGCTTGCCCCATGGCGTGAACGCGGGCGGTTTGACGAAGATCCTCGCGCCCTGATAGCCCCACACGCCCGAGAGATCGCGCGGGTTGAACGGATGCCCTTCGACCTTGTACTCGGTGTTGTCGCGCTTCCGATCTTCCGCGTTCTGGCACCGAGGGCACGCTTTCCAGCCCTCGGGCGGCGGCACGGAGCCGATGGCCTCGGGCTTCGCCGGCTCCTGGTTGCGCGCCTGGGCCGCCGCAGTGTGAGCCAGCGACAGCGCGGCTATGAGCATCGCGATCGAGACGCTGATTCGCAGTCGCATGTCTATCCGCCCTTCCTGCAGCTGTGCTACTGCTCGAGCAGTCCGCGACGCTCCGACAGGTCGATTACCACGTGGCCGTCCGCGCGCACCATCTTGATGACGAGGCCCTGCGGCGTGCCTGCCTTCGTCGGCATGAACGTGACGGTCAGCGGATCCCCGGGCTTGAACGTGTCGCGGCTCAGGCCTTCGCTGATCATCGTCGACGGCGACGAGAGCTCACCGGTCCAGTGGACGACCGTTCCTTTGTCGTCGTTCGCGTCCCAGTTGACATAGACGTGCGGGTTCCGCCAGATGACGGCTGTGACGACGCCATTCAGCGTCGTCAGCCGTTCTTTTGTCGGGTCGTAGCCGGCGCGACTGTGGTGCGCCGAGACCGCGGCGCCGAGGAGAACCGCTACGGCGACGACGGCGAACGCAAGGGCTGATGGGCGTCCGGTTCGCATGCACGACCTCCTGGATTTTCGATAGGATGCAATCACGGGACAGGTCACCTGTCAAGGACCCATGCGGGCGCCCCACCAGCCCGCCAGGGAGACGCCTATGAGAATCGTTTTTGCGCTTGCCGGGTGCGTTTTGTTCGGCGCGACGCTCCTCGCGCAGCAGACGGTCGAGTACCGAGTCCTCGCCACGAACAAGACGTCGACGATGGAGAAGGAGTTGAACGAGTCGGCCGGCGCCGGCTATCGCTTCCAGCAGGTCATGGGCGGCGACTCCGCGATCGGCGGCCAGGAAGTGGTCGTCATCATGTCCCGGGTCCAGCCATCGAGCGCCCGCTACTCGTACAGGCTCCTCGCGACCGCCAGGACCTCGACGATGCAGAGGGAGCTGCAGTCGGCCGCTGACGCGGGGTTCGCGTACCGCGGCCAGACCGTGTTCGCCAGCGCCTTCGGCGGAGACGAGGTCGTCGTGATCCTGGAGCGCGACAGCAACGATCCCGGAACGAGGTTCGAATACAGGCTGATGGCGACGACGAAGACGTCGACGCTCGAGAAGGAGCTGCTCGAAGCCGGCCGCGCCGGCTATGACCTGGTCGGGATGACCGTCGGGAACACCGCCGTCGGCGGCAAGGAGCTGGTGGCCATCACCCGTCGCCCTCGTCCGTAGGTCCCGTCTTTTCTCCCATACGCGAATGGTCTAGTATTCGTCGCGCTCGTTCCCAACGCTGATTCCCCGGAAGACCCGGCGCACGTGACCTGGCTCGTGGTGACGCGCGCGACCCCTCATCGATCCCCCGGCCACCGTCGCGAAAGATAGGACATCACCGTTTCTGCCCGTGGAGGTGACTATGCGCAGCTTCTTCACCCTCGGGATAATTGGCATGCTCGTTCTTGCCGCCGCAGCACAGGAGCAATCGGCGGCGCCTGGGCCCGAACACAAGAGACTCGAGGTCTTTGCTGGAAACTGGGCGTTTCAGGGCGATGTGAAAGCGGGGCCCGCAGGCAAGGTCACGGGGACCGACCGCAATCAGATGCTTGGCGGCTTTTTCGTGGATCGCCAGTTCGATCAAACGGGTCCGATGGGAAAGGTCACTGGCAGGATGACGATTGGCTACGATCCGGTCAAGAAGACCTATATCACCTCCGCGATCGACAGCGGCGGCGGTTTCAGTTCCGGGACAGTGACCCTCAACGGCAACACGTGGACGTTCCTCACCTCCGGCGTGGCTGCCGGAAAGCCGACGCAGGATCGTTGTGCGCTGACCTTCGCGGCCGGCAACGATGCGTTCACGGTCACATGCCAGACATCAGCGGACGGGAAAGCGTTCACTCCCAGTTTCGACGGCCGGTGGACCAAATCGCGATAGGGGCCGATGGTTGGAAACACGCATTCACGACGGACGTGCGCCGGCGCGCGCAGAACCGTAGGAGAGGCGTTCATGAAAGTGACGCTGGCAACGGCGGTGGCCCTCGTGCTGCTGGGGGTGCCTGCCGCGGCTCAGCGGGCGAAGTCGCCCGCGGATGCGGCCGTCTTCATTCGCCTTTCCGGCAGCGTGCACGCCGAAACCATCGACGAGGTCGGCTTCAAGCGGACGGTCGATCTCGATCACGTCGAGATCGGCAGCGGCAGCGGATTCGTGATATCGCCGTTCGGCTACGTCCTGACCAACGATCACGTCGTCAACAGCACCGACCAGTTCCTCGTCACGAAGGGTCTGCAGCAGGCACGAGTCACGCTGAAGGTCTCGCGAGTCGACGTCTGCTTCAGGCCTGAGGTGGTCGCTGCCCGCGCACTCTCGTCGCCGTGTGTCGAGGCATCCGTGACCGCGTCGGATCCCGCGCTCGATCTCGCGGTCCTGTTCGTCAGCGGCTCGAATCTGCCCTACATCGCGCTCGGCGATTCCGATGTGGTCACGAGCGGGCTCGCCGTGGATGCACTGGGTTACCCGTTCGGCCGCGAAGTCGAAGTCGGGAAGGTCGCCACGGCGCCGGACCTCGTCCCGGAGATCAGCACGACGCCCGGGGCGATTTCCGCGTTGCGGACAGACGACACGGGCACACGTCGGTACCTCCAGGTCACCAACACCGTGAACCCGGGGAACAGCGGTGGTCCGCTCGTCACTCGAGACGGGTTTGCCGTCGGCGTGATTCGCATGCGGCTCACCAACGCCGCGGGGATCGGCTTCGCGATCCCGGTCAACGAGGTGAAGGACTTTCTGGAGTCGCACGGCCTCGATCAGCTGATACCCGCGCGTCGTTTGCGGCTCGGCAGCTTCCAGAGCATCGACGCGAAAGGGCTCGGTCTGCGACTGCCCGAGGGCTTCGCCGACATGTCGCCCTATCGCGCTCGCGTCGAGACCGACGGACACGCCGCTGGAATCGCGTTGCGGATCGATCGGGTCGTGTCGCCGTGGAGTCCCAGGCAGCTCGAGGGAGCGCTGGTGGGAACGCAGACGTTCGAGCCCCTGTCGATGGCCGCACGCGACAACCGTGTTCCACCGCCATCGGGTGCCGCGCCGCTCCTTCTGGGCGGTGCACTCGGAACCGCCGTGGACCCGAATCAGGAGGTCAGGATGGATTATGCCGTCCTCGATCTCGGTCCCGAGAAACTCGTCGCCCGTTACGTGGGCCCCGCCGAGTGGATGGCGTTCAACGAAAGCGCGTTGCGCAACTCATTGACGAGCCTCCAGGGCCAGCGAGTCGTCGTGGGTGAACCTGTCGCGGTCGACGGGCTGGCATGGACCAGCGCGCCGGCGGCCGCGAACGGTCAAACCGCTGTCCCTGTGCCGGCTGGGTGGGTTGTCGAACCGGTTGGGCCATCGCCGTGCCCAGGGCTGCCGCCTCCGAGCGCGGTGGCCGCGGCATCGCCACCCCGCGATCTCACCGTCGTTTTGCGCGTGGCCGTGTGGCCGGCCCGCGACGTCGCTCCGGCCGCGGCCGCTTTGGCGTGTGCGTCGGGTCGCGGGTCCGCCGGTGCGGCGTCCTACACGTCCCGTGCAACCTGGCTCGGGGTCTCGTACGTCATCGAGGGTGTGTTCGCCAGCCTCGGACAGAATCGTGTCGTGCAGCTGGAGGTTCTGTCGACGGATCAGAACAGCGCTCTCGCGCGCGCGCTGCTGGCCGCATGGCTCGACAAGGCGCGGCAGTAGCGGCGGTTCGAGCCCGGCGGTCACGTCTACACCATCGTGATGACGCATTCTGGCGCCGCGCGGCGAATTGCGCGCGTCCTTCCGCGGCCGACCACGCCGGACGTCAGGGGCGATCGGCGATGGCGATCGACCGGCGCGCCCACGCGACCAGCTCCGTCGGCGCTTCGAGCACGTCTGCCGGCACCGCGTAGTACTGCATCGTGCTCGGCCGGTCCGGATACGGCTTGAACGGATCCATGCCGGCCTTCACGTAATCCGGCCGGTTCGTGTCGTTCACTTTCAGGTAGAGGACATCGCGCGCGAGGATGCCGAAGAAGACACCGCGGCAATACAGGCCGACGCCGCCAAACATCGAGCGCGGCACGACGTCGCCCAGTCCTTCCAGCTGATCGAGGACGAACGACTTGAATGCGTCCGTCACCGTGAGCCGATTGAGCCGGGTGCCGCGCGTCGATCGCGATGACGTTGCCTTGCGCGGGGCCATCGCCGCGTACATTACCAGCGACGTGTGTCCCGATGTGCTAGCATCCGGCCTCTCCAGTCCCGCGTCTACTCCACAGGAGGAACCCGTGCGCCTCGCCATCGCATCGTTCTGTGGTCTCGCGCTGCTCGCCTCCGCCCCGGCGGCATTCGCCCAGAAATCGCCGGCCGCACCACCCGGCCCGGGGTTCGAGTATCTCGGGTCGCTGCAGGTCCAGACCGGCACGCGCACCGTCGTCGAGAACGGTCCCCAGGGGACGCGCACGATCGTGCAGATCAACAGCGGCCGGTTCGAAGGCCCGCGCCTCAAGGCGTCGATCCAGGTGCCCGCCGGCGACTGGATCACCAACCGCGCGGACGGCAGCTACCGGCTCGACGTGCGGCTCACGCTGAGAACCGACGATGGCGCGCTGATCCTGGTGACGTACAACGGCATCGGCCAGACGACACAGGCCGGCGCGTCGCTGCGGGCCGCGCCGCTGTTCGAGACCGGCGACCAACGCTACCAGTGGCTGACCCGGCTGCAGGCCGTCGCCGTCGGCGAGCGTGTCGGCACCGACGTGAAGTACGACGTCTACGCGCTGAAATAGATCGAGCTCGCATCCGTCAGTTCGATGCCTCCATCCGATGATGTGATCCGCGCGGCCACGCAGGTGGCCGCTGCCATCGAACGCCGCAACGTTCCGAGGAGTCCCATGCGTAACGTGCTCGTGCCCGCAGTCGTGTTTGCTGTCGTGTCCATCGCCGTGACCGGCGCGGCGCAGAAAGCCGAGGCGCCCGATCCGCTCGCGATCGGCGGCAAGGACACCGCGTGGTTCATGGACCGCGTCGGACGGCCGGACACCGACAGCGAGCCGCAGGCCCCCTTCGAGATCATGGGCAACGTGTTCTACGTCGGCGCCAACAACATCGCCTCGATCCTCGTCGCCACGCCGCAGGGCCACATCCTCATCGACACCGGCACGCAGAAGATGGCTGCGGTCGTCTTCCCGAATATCGTCAAGCTCGGGTACAAGCCGGCCGACATCAAGCTGATGCTGATTTCCCACGCGCACTACGACCACATGGAGACGATGGAGACGATACGGCGCATCACCGGCGCCACGGTTGCGGCGCTGGAGGCGGAGGTGCCGGCGCTCGTCAGCGGCCACGACCTGTCGTCGAACGAGACGTGGGGTCAGGAGCCGATCCAGGTCGGCCGCGTGCTCAAGAGCGGCGATGACGTCACCCTCGGCGGATCCACGATCAAGGTTATCTGGACGCCCGGGCACACCCTCGGCGCCGCCGCGTACTTCATCAACACGCAGGAGAACGGACGGGCGTATCAGATCGTCTTCGGCGGACCGCCGGGACCGATCACGGGCGACGCGAAGTACGACACGCGCCCGGAGGATGCGTTCAACTCCTACAAGGCGCTGCGCGCGTTGAATCCGGACATCCTCATCTCGGGTCATCCGCAGAACCTCCTCAAGGGGAAGCTCGACGCGCTGTGGGCCAACAAGCGGCCGAGCCCGCTGGCGCTGCAGCCCGGGCAGTGGACGAAGATGATTGACGACTCGGAGGCCAACTTCAGGAAGCGCCTCGCCGAAACGAACGCTCCGGCGCGGTGACCCGCTGGTATCGAAGCAAGGAGAACGTCGGATGAAGCAGCAAACGACCGGCCTCATATCTCTGGTTGTCGCCACCGCGGCTGTTTTGATTTCCGCGAGCCAGCCCGCGCACGCTGAACTCCTGGACAAGACGAAGAAGGTGTCGGGGACGACCGTGCACTACAAGGTCGTGCTGCCGAACGGCTACGACCCGGCCAAGGCGTATCCCGGCATCCTCGTGTTCGGCGGCGGCCCGCAGACGCTGAACACCGTCGACGGCACGCTGATGCGCAACTTTCGAGCGGAGGCCGAGAAGCGCGGCTACATCGTCGTCGCGCCGGCGGCGCCGGACGGCGATCTGTTCTTCGAAGGCGGCGCGCGCATCTTCCCGGACTTCCTCAAGATGGTGCTCGCGGACTACAAGATCCAGGACGGGAAGTTCCACATCGCGGGGCCGTCGAACGGCGGCATCGCGGCGTTCCACGTGGCGGCCGCCAATCCGCAGTACTTCCTCTCGGTGACGGCGTTCCCCGGCTACATGTGGCAGCCGAGCACGGCGAAGCTCCTGGCGATTGCGAACATGTGCGTCTTCATGTACGTCGGCGAGCTCGACGAGTACCGGTGGCACGGCGAGATGCAGCAGGAAGCGGAATTCCTCCGTTCCAAGGGGACGGTCGCTCGATACACGGTCGAGAAAGGGCAGCCGCACCGGCTCGACACGCTCGCCGGCGCGAGCGCGGCACGCCTGTTCGACGGGTTCGAGGAGACCAGGAACGGATGCCGACGGTAGGACGCGGCTTGGAGGCATCATGACTCGTCGAAGCGCGGTATCACGCCGGACATTCCTGGGCGCGACAGCGGTGACGATCGTCGGCGCGGAGGCAGCCGCTCGTGGCGCGGCCGCCTCGCCCGCCGCTCAGGCTGGCACGCGCGGCAGGGCGGAGCTGGCGCCGGTGAAGGCGCTCGTGTTCGACACGTTCGGCACGGTCGTCGACTGGCGCTCGTCGGTGACGCAGGAAGTCGCGCAGCTCGCGACGAGCAAGGGGCTGTCGATCGACGCGGAGAAATTCGCGGACGCGTGGCGCGCCGGATACGCGCCGAGCATGAACCGCGTCCGCACGGGCGAGCTGCCGTGGACGAAGCTCGATCGGCTGCATCGCATGATCCTCGACAAACTGCTGATCGATTACGGTGTGACCGGGATGAGCGAGGCCGAAACCGACGCGTTCAATCGTGCCTGGCATCGCCTGCGGCCCTGGCCCGACTCGGTCGGCGGGCTCACGCGGCTCAAGAAGAAGTTCATCATCGCGCCGCTGTCCAACGGCAACATCTCCCTGATGACCGACCTGGCGAAACATTCCGGTCTGCCGTGGGACTGCATCCTGGGCGCCGAGCTCGCGCGCCATTACAAGCCCGATCGCGAGGTGTACCAGTCGGCGGCCGACTTCCTCGACCTGAAGGTCGGCGAGGTCATGATGGTCGCGGCGCACCTCGGCGATCTGCGCGCCGCAAAGGGCGTGGGTCTGAGGACCGCCTTCGTCACCAGGCCGCTCGAATACGGACCGCAGGGCAAGCCCGACCTGCAGCCCGACTCGTCGGTCGACGTCGCCGCGAAGGACTTCAAGGATCTGGCCGGTCAACTCGGCGCGTAGTGGCAGCGAGGCGTCGAACCCTGACATGCCGCCGCTTCGCGAGTGGTCGTTCGCGCGGGTCGCGCTCGTATCGAGCGCATGGATGGCTGTCTGTGTGCTGGCGGTCGTCGCCTACCTGCTCTACCGGTTCCGCGGGCTGTTTCTTCCCTCGTCAGGTAGCGGTGGGTTTGGATTCGTCTCGTTCGGATTCAATCTGCTGACGCTCGCGATTCCTCTGCTGCCGCCGATCGTGTTGATCGCCGCGTGGCTCATCGCGCGCCGATCGAGCACCGCCTGATCATCGGAACGAACTCGCTCATGGCATGGCACCTGTTGAAAGACGATCGCGCCGCCGACCGCATCCTCGTCGACGTCATCGAAGACGAGGAAGAGGACGAGCGGCTCAGCGGCATCAAATGCCCGCTGTGCGGCTGGCGGCCGTCGGCGTCGAGCCTCTGGCACTGTGACTGTACCGACACGCCCGAGCCGTATTTCGAAGGATGCGGCACGGTGTGGAACACCTTCCTGACCCGGGGACGGTGTCCCGGCTGCCGCCACCAATGGCGATGGACGTCGTGCCATCGATGCGAGGAGTCGTCGTTGCACGACGATTGGTACGAAGAGACAGACAGGCGCCGCTGACGAGTGTCGCCGCTCGATCATGATGCCGCCTGATCTCCCTGCAGACGTGCTCGCGTTCTACGACCGCTACTCCGAGGAGGACAGGCTCTCGAGCGGCGCGTTCCAGCTCGAGTTCGAGCGCACGAAGCAGGTGCTGACCCGCGTGCTCCCGAGGCCGCCGGCGCGGATTCTCGACGTGGGCGGTGGCGGCGGCGCCTACTCGCTGTGGCTGGCGAGCCAGGGATACGAAGCGCATCTCGTCGACGCGTCCGAGCGTCTCGTCGGCGAGGCGCGGCGGCGCTCCGAGGCCGCGGATCGGCCGATTGCGAGCCTGCAGACGGGCGACGCGCGGCGCCTCCCGCATCCGGATGCGAGCATGGCCGCGGTGCTCGTGATGGGCCCGCTCTACCACCTCACGGCTCGCGAAGATCGGCTGCAGGCGCTCCGCGAGGCGCGTCGCGTGCTGACGCGCCCAGGCGTGCTCGTCGCCGCCGCGATCTCGCGCTACGCGTCGGCGCTCGACGGCCTGGTGCGAGGGCTGCTGCGCGACCCCGCGTTCGTCGAGATCCGGGATCGCGACCTGCGGGAGGGACAGCACCGCAACGACACCAGCCGGCTGGACTACTTCACGACCGCCTACTTCCATCGGCCCGACGAACTGCCGGAGGAGCTCGCCGATGCCGGCTTTTCTGACATCCGGGTGCTCGGCGTCGAGGGGCCGGCGGGTTTTCTCCCCGACTTCGACACGCGGTGGGCGGATCCGCTCGCGCGCGCCGATATCATCGAGCTTGCCCGGCTGCTCGAGGCCGAGCCGTCGATTGTCGGCATGAGTGCACACCTGCTGGCGATTGGCGTCATCTAGAGCGTTTTTACATCGCTCAAGCGCGGATTTCACCGGTGGGCAGGTGCTATCATCGCGCCCTTCCCGTTTGCGTTCGAGAGGCCCAGCATGAAGAAGACCTTTCTCATCGCGGTCGGCACCCTCCTCCTTGCAACGGCCGCAGCGGCGCAGGTGCAGCCGGCGCCGGCGCCGTGGCGTGGCGCGGGCCCGACCCCATGCGTCGGATCCGACGGCGGCGTCTTCAAGTGCCCTCCCGCGCCTCGAACGATTGCCATTCGCGCGGGACGGCTCTTCGACAGCACGACGGGCCAGATGCTGACGCGCCGCGTCGTGATCGTCACCGGCGACCGCATCACCGACGTCGGCGCCGAGGGCGCGGTCAGGATTCCGGCCGGCGCCCAGGTGATCGATTTCAGCCAGGCGACCGTCCTGCCCGGCCTGATCGACGCGCACACGCACATGTTCAACACCCGCGGCCCGAAAGGGACCGCGGAGAAGTCGATGCTCATCGCGGTGCAGAACGCGCAGAACGACCTGCGCGCCGGCTTCACCTCGGCGCGCGACATGAGCTCGCACGGCAACGGCTACGCCGACGTCGAGATCAAGAACGCGATCAACGAAGGACGGTTCGACGGCCCGCGCTACCAGGTGTCGACGCTCGGCATCGTCTGGGGCGCGAAGCCGCGGGCTCCAGGGGAGGTGGAGAATCCGCTCGCCAGCACCGTCGTGCGTACGGTGGACGAGGCGCGCGCGGCGGTCCGCGAGCAGATCGCCCACGGCGCGGACTGGATCAAGCTGTTCCCGACCGGCGGCTATTCGTTCGACGCCGCAGGCAAGGCGCACTACGTGGTGATGTATCCGATGCCGGTGCTGCAGGCCTTGATCGACGAGACCCATCGGCTCGGCAAGAAGGCGGGCTGTCACGTGCTCGGCGGCGAGGGGCAGAAGAACTCGATCATCGCGGGGTGCGACACCATCGAGCACGCCTACGACCTCGACCAGGAACAGGCGAACATGATGGTCGCCAAGGGGCTCTTCTACGATCCGACGCTGCAGCGCTACATCGAGCCCTACATGGACGACAACGACGCGAAGAGCACGGGCGGCAAGTACCGGATGATCCCGATCTTCGAAAAGGCCGTGCAGATGGCTGCCGCGACGAAGGGGATGAAGATCATGATGGGGAGCGGCGCCGACGGCTCGACGTATCCGCACGGTGCGCAGGCGCTCGATTTCGAGATGCTCGTTCGCCACGGCGGCCTGACGCCGGCGCGCGCGATTCAGGCCGGCACGGTCGTCAACGCCGAAGTGATGGGATGGCTGAACCAGCTCGGATCCGTCGACAAGGGCAAGTACGCGGACCTGATCGCCGTCTCCGGCGACCCGCTGGCTGACATCACCGAGCTGCAGCGCGTCAGGTTCGTCATGAAAGCCGGGAAGATCATCCGCAACGATCCGCCTGAGGCCGTGGCGACGAAGGCGACCCAATAGCCGCAGGGAATCCGTTGCGCGCCGTTGTGCTCCTGGCCGTCGTCGTCGAGTGCGCAGGCGTGTCGTTTGCCTCCGCCCAGCCGCGCCCGGGGACCGTCGTCCTGGAGCCGGCGCCGGAGATTGCCGGCGTCATCAGCGCGGGGACGCGTCCCGAGGTCGTCGTGCGCGGGCTGAAGAGCGCCGACGATCCGATCTGGGTGCCGAACGTCGGCCTTTTGTTCACCGAGTCGCAGGCCAATCGCGTCGTTCGACTCGGTGACGACGGTCAGGTGAGCACGTTCGTTGGCGACCTCCACGGCCCGCTCGGGATGACGGTTGACGCGCAGGGACGATTGATCTCGCTGCAGTCGCAGGCGGGGTTCGCCGGCCCGCGCGTGATCTGGCCGGCCGGCAAGGAGACCGTTCTCGCCGATGCGTTCGAAGGCCGCCCGTTCGGCAGGCCGAACGGCATCGTCGCGGATCGCAAAGGCGGCGTCTATTTCAGCGACCTCCCGCAGGGGCCCCCACCTCCCGGCCGGATGGCGCCGGCGGTGTACTACGTCCCGTCCGGCGGCGCGCCGATTCGGGTCGTCGACGACATCACTCGTCCCAACGGCGTGCAATTGAGCCGCGACGACAAGACGCTCTACGTCAACGACACCGGCGGCATTCACGCGTACGCCTTCGACGTGCTCCCCGACGGGCGGCTGGCGAATCGCCGCGTGTTTGCGACATACGTGGGTCGCGACCGCACCATCCCGGCGGACGCGGCGCCGATCTCCAATGCCGACGGCCTTGTCATAGACGAGGACGGCCGCGTCTACGCGCTGACAGAGGCTGGCATCGAGGTCGTGAGCCCGGGTGGACAGCATCTCGGCGTCATTCCGGTCTGGTGCATCACGCGGCGGTGCCAGGACCTGGCATTCGGCGGCGCGGAGAAGCGAACGCTGTACGTGGCCGGCGGCGGCACGCTGCTTCGTATTCAGATGCGGTCGCGCGGCTTTACGGGACGCGCGAAGTAGATAGAGCCGAAGGAATCGAGTCTGCATGTCCGAAGAAAAGAGTGGCATTACGCGGCGCCGCGTCCTCGAAAGCGGCGCCGGCCTGCTGGCCGCGGCGGCGCTGCCTGCGCCGGCTGCGGCCGCCGGACAAGGTGCGCGCGAGGCCGGTGCCGCGCCTTCGGATCTCACCGGGCGCGTCGCGCGTTACATGGCTGCCGCACGTCAGCAGCCGCTGCCGCCGGAGGTCCTGCGGGAGACGCGGCATCGCGTGCTCGACACGGTCGCGGCGATTGTCTCGGGCTCGCGGCTCAAGCCGGGTGAGATGGCGATTCGATTCGTCCAGTCGCAGGGCGGCACGCCGGAAGCCTCCGTGCTCACGACGCGCATCCGCACGTCGGCCATCAATGCGGCGCTGATCAACGCGATGTTCGCGCACGCCGACGAGACCGACGACTTCGAGCCGGTGACGAAGGCGCACCCGGGTTGTGCCGCCGTGCCGGCTGCGCTCGCGGTGGGCGAGCGCGACAACCGTTCAGGCCAGGACCTGCTGCGCGCGGTCGCGCTCGGCTACGACCTCGGCTGCCGCTGGCTGATGGCGCTCGGTCCCAACCACGTGCGCGCCACGCATCGCAGCGCCGAGGGCGTGAGCGCGACGATGGGCGCCGCGGCCGCGGCGGCGTCGATGGCGCAGCTCGACGAGCGCGCGATGCGCTACGCGCTGTCGTACGCCGCGCAGCAGGTCTCCGGCATCTGGAGCTGGGAACGCGACGTCGAACACGTCGAGAAGGCGTTCGATTTCGCCGGCATGGGCGCGCGCAACGGCGTCACGGCGGCGCTGATGGCGCAGGCGGGGTTCAGCGGCGTGCCCGACGTGCTCGAAGGCGAGCACAACGCGCTCGAGGCGCACTCGGCGCAGCCGCATCCCGAAGAGATGGCCGCGGACCTCGGCCGGCGCTTCTATGTGACCGAGACGGCGATCAAGACGTTTTCCGTCGGGTATCCCATCCAGTCGGCGCTCGACGCGCTGCTGACGCTGCGCCGCGAGCATGCGCTCACGCCCGCAAACGTCGATCGCGTCATCGCGCGGCTGCCGGAAGACGGCGCCGGCATCGTCAACGACAGCGCGATGCCCGACGTGAACCTCCAGTACCTGGCGGCCGTCGCGCTGATCGACGGGGCCGTGTCGTTCGACGCGAGCCATTCGTTCGAGCGTATGAAAGATCCGCAGGTGCTGGCGGTGAAGCAGCGGGTGCAGCTCGTCGGCGATCGCTCGCTGATGGATCCCGCGGCGCCGCGCAGCGCGAACGTGGAAGTCCGTCTGCGCGACGGCCGCACGGTCAGCCACTTCACGCGCTTCGCGCCGGGCACGAAGGAAAATCCGCTCTCGACCGACGGCGTCGCGGCCAAGGCACGGAGCCTGATGGCGCCCGTGCTCGGCGACGAGCGCTGTGAAGCGGTGGTCCGGCGCATCAACACGCTGGAAACCCTGTCGAGCGTGCGCGACCTCGTCGCGCTGCTGACGAATGTTTGATCGAGTAGGGCCGGCCTGCCCGCCCGCCGTAGCCTTGGCGCAGGCGGGAAGGTCGGCCCCTCCAACCGATTGGGCGTAGAGGCGGACCTTCAGGTCCGCCTGATAACGGAGGCTGCACATGCGTGGACTGCTCTCGGTCGTCATCGTCGGCGCCGTGCTCATCTCGGGCGCGGCACCGGCAGCGGCACAGGAGATCGACACGATTCTCGTCAATGGCAAGGTCGTCACCGTCGACGCCCAGTCGTCGATTCGGAGCGCGCTCGCCATCCGTGAAGGCCGGATTGCCGCGCTCGGCAGCGACGCCGACATCCGCAAGCTCGCCGGCCCGAGGACGCGCACGATCGATCTGCAGGGACGCACCGTCATTCCCGGCCTGATCGATTCCCACATGCACGCCACGCGCGCCGCCCTGAGCTTCAGCACCGAAGTGAACTGGATCGGCGCCGCCTCGCTCGCCGATGCGCTCACTCGCCTCCGCCAGGCGGCCGCGAAGGCGAAGCCGGGGTCCTGGCTCATCGTCGTCACGCCGCAGGCGACGCTCGACGCGTTCAAGGAACACAGGCGTCCGACGCAGGCGGAGCTCCTGGCGGCGGCGCCGAATAATCCCGTCTACGTGCAGCTGGGATACGGGTGGGCGATGATGACGCCGCTCGCCCTCAAGGCGCTGAACATCAACAGCCTCGACGGCGTCGTCACCAACAACATCATCGAGCTGTTCGACCGGCTGCCGAAGCCCACCTTCGACGAGCAGGTCGAGGGAACGAAGGCGTTCTTCCGCGAGCTCAATCGCCTCGGCCTCACCGGCGTCGCCGACCCCGGCGGCAACAACGTCACGCCGCGCGAGTACCAGGCGCTCTTCAAGGTCTGGCGCGACCACGACCTCACGCTGCGCGTCGCCTACAGCCTGTGCGGGATGACCGACGGCTCGGAGTTCGCCGAGTACCAGAACTACCTCGCGATGATGCCGCAGGGGTTCGGCGACGACATGCTCCACTTCAACGGCATCGGCGAGCGCATCACGTGGGCCATGAACGGCATCAACGGGGTTCCGCCGGAGGCCGACAAGGCGAAGTACTACGAGATCGTGCGCTGGGCCGCCCAGCGTGGCCTCACGGTGACGATGCACTGGAACACCGAGACGAACGTCGACCACCTGCTCGGCATCTGGGAGCGCGTGAACAAGGAGTTCCCGATCGCGCCGCTGCGGTGGACGATCGCGCACCTCAACGACGCCTCCCCGCAGACGCTGCAGCGCATGAAGGCGCTCGGCGTCGGCTGGACGGTGCAGGACGCGATGTACAACACCGGCAGCGACGTGCTGCAGCGCGAGGGCGCCGCGAAAGTCCGTCGTGAGCCGCCGGTCGTGACCGGCAACAAGATCGGTGTGGCCATCGGCGCGGGGACCGACGCGCACCGCGTGTCGACCTACAACCCGTTCACGGTGCTCCAGTGGTTCCTCGACGGCAGGAACGCGAGCGGCACGGCGCTGCGCGCCGCCGAAGAGACGCCGAGCCGGGCGGACGCGCTCCGCTTCTACACGCTGGGCAGCGCGTGGGTGTCACACGACGAGCGCCTGCGCGGCTCGCTCGAGGTCGGCAAGCTCGCCGATCTGGCCGTGCTGTCGAAGGACTACCTGACGGTGCCCGTCGATCAGATCGGCGGCATCGAATCCGTGATGACGATGGTCGGCGGCAAGGTGGTCTACGCCGCGGGGCCGTACCAGTCGCTCGACGGCACACATTGACGGGAGTGCGTGCGCATCTCACTAGTGTAGGAGGTAAGCGATGAGGAACGTGCGAAGGCTCGCCGTCGGTGCGCTCACGACGATGCTGATCGGCTGTGGTGTGCAGGGCCAGACCCAGAAGGATCCGTTGAAGGGCTTCAGGAACCCGAGCGAGGGGTTCGAGGTCGCCCGTCAAGGCATGTTCTTCGTCAACGGCGACTATTACACCTCGCGTGTCGAGAAGACGACGGCCACGTGCACGGCAGCGCCGCAGCCGTGTCAGTACATGGCTGGCCAGATGTACGTCGACTATCAGATCCCCAGGAACGTGCGCCATCCGTACCCGATCGTCATGGTGCACGGCGCTGGTCAGACCGGCACGAATTTCCTGTCGACGCCCGACGACCGTCCCGGTTGGGCCCAGTTCTTTCTCGCCAACGGATACGCCGTGTACGTCGTCGACCAGACCGGGCGGGGCAGGTCCGTGTACACGACGGAGGTGTACGGTCCCACCCGGCCACCGTTCGACGTCGACGGCAGAGTCCAGAATTGGAGCCTGCAGCAGGAATCCAACCTCTTTCCGAATGCGCACCTGCACACGCAGTGGCCGGGCACCGGCAAGCCGCGTGATCCGTTCTTCGACCAGTTCTATGCGTCGCAGGTGCAACTGATGCTCGATCCGGTGAAGACGCAGGAGTACGCGCAGAAAGCGCTGTCGGCGCTCCTCGACAAGATCGGTCCCGCGATTCTCCTCACCCATTCGCAGTCGGGGACATTCGGATTCCTCGTTGCCGACAAGCGGCCCGATCTCGTGAAGGGCGTCGTCACCGTCGAAGGCGGCGGCACGCCCCGCGGTTTTACTGCCGTAGGACCGCCCCGGTGGTTCGAGGATGCCCCGCCTCCGGACGTGACATGGGGGATCGCGTCGATTCCGCTCACCTACTCGCCCGCCGCCGCGGCGCCCAGGCAGCTCGCGTTCGTCCAGGAGTCGACGCCGGCTCCCGGAAAGCTGGTGCGGTGCTGGGTGCAGGCGTCGCCCGCGCGTCAGCTCCCGAACCTGCAGCGGATGCCCCACCTCCTCGTGGTCGGCGAAGCGAGCGCTGCGTCGAGCACGAATCATTGCGTGTCCCGCTACCTCACGCAGGCTGGCGTTCGCAACACCTGGGTGAACCTCGGGGACGTCGGCATCCACGGCAACGGCCACATGATGATGCTGGAGAAAAACAGTCTGGAGATCGCGGCGTTCTTGGCGGGCTGGCTGGTGGACAACGTCGAAAAGGGCGCGCGATCGACCAACTGAGGATCGGCGCGCCGGGAGCGTCGATGGCAGCCGTCGTGAGCAGAGCCGAATAGAGTCGGAGACACGGATTTTTGTCTCCGTGCCTCCGCCTCTCCGTGGCCCGTAATCCTCAGTTCGTCGTCGTCGTCCCGCCCGGCAGGCTGAACGCCACGTACTCGCCCGAGTACGGCCCACCGCTGATCGCGACGACGATGTACTGGCGGCCGTCGACGCGGTAGGTCATCGGCGATCCGCTCTGTGGCGCCGGCATCCAGACTTCGCCGACCTGCTGGCCCGTCTTCTTGTCATACGCGCGCAGCATCGCGCCGCGCGGGCGTCCGGGCGGCGCTGTCACCTGCGGGTCGCCCATGATGACGAGCGTCTTCGTGACGAGTAGTCCCACGCCTGACGTGGCCGGCTGCCCGGTCTTCGGGATCGTCTTTCCGCGCAGCGCGGCGTTGTTGCGGATGTTGTCGGGCGTGTCGCCGTGCGGCGTCTGCCACATGACCTTGCCGTGATCGAGATCGATCGCGGCGAGCAGGCCGTACGGCGGCTTGATGATCGGCAGCCCCTGGACGTTGAGGCCCGCGTCGCCTGCCGGCACCGCGGCCGCGGCCGCCGCGGGTGGAGCCGCCGCCGTCGCGCGTGCTTCGAGCGCGCGCTCGGCCGTGCGCGGTGCGTCGGCCGCGCAGCAGTCGCCTGGTCCGAGCACCTCGCGGAACGGCTGCCCCTCGGTGCCGGACACATACCGGATGTCCGAGAATCCCGGCGGCGGCGCCACGAGCGAACGGATGCCCGGCATGTTTCCGGCCGGCGCGAACACGATGTGGTTCTCGGGATCGTAGCCGCCGCCCGGCCAGTTCGTCGCGGTTCCGACCGTGATCGCGCCGAGCAGCCCGTTCACGCTGCCGAGGATGCCAGGGTTGAACGGCGTGTCGGCCCACTTGAAGCGCTTGGTCCGCTCGAGCGCGGCCGCGCGCAGCTCGGGCGTGAAGTCGATCAGGTCGTCAGGGATCGAGAACGTGTTGCGCGCGTAGAGCAGGCTGTTCGGCGGATACGGCTGCGTCCGCGCTGCCTTCTCGCCCGGGATGTCGGACGCCGGGACCGGCTTCTCGACGATCGGCCAGACCGGTTCGCCGGTGACGCGATCGAACACGTAGAGCCATCCCTCCTTGCTCGGCACCGCCACCACCTTGCGCGGCCGGTTGTCGACGGTGACGTCGGCGAGGATCGGCGTCGACGACATGTCGAAGTTCCAGATCGGGTGATGCACGAACTGGAAATGCCACTTGCGCTGGCCCGTCTTCAGATCGACGCAGACGAGGCTTTCCGCAAACAGGTTGTCGCCGGGCCTGTGGCCACCGTAGAAATCGGAGCTCGGTGTTTCCACCGGCAGGTAGACGAGCCCGAGATCTTCATCGATGGTGATATTGCTCCAGACCCCGACGTTGCCGGTGATCCCCCACGAGTCGTTCTCCCAGGTGTTGCCGCCGAACTCGCCGGGCTTCGGGATGGTGTTGAACGTCCAGAGCAGCTTGCCCGTTCGCGCGTCGAAGGCGCGCACGAGGCCCTTGGTGTTGTCGTGCGTGGGAACCGTCGCGCCCTCGCGCATGGAGGAGCCGATGAGAACGATGTCCTTCGTGATGAACGGCGTCGAGTGCACGCCAATCTCACCCGTCTCGAGATCGATCTGCTGTCCCTTGCCTTTCACGACGCCCACCTTGAGATCGACGACGCCGTCGGTGCCGAAGGAGCCGATCGGTACGCCGTTCTTGGCGTTGAGCGCCACCAGCCGGTAGCCCGTGGTGATGAAGAGGATGCGATCGTCGCCCCTGCCGTTGCTCCAGTAGGCGACGCCGCGGCCCGAGAGCTGCCGCGGCGCAACCGCCGCGCGCTTGCCCTCGCGCATGCTGTAGGTCCAGATCTGCTCGCCGGTCTTCGCGTCGAGCGCGACGACCGACCGGCGCGTGCCGGCGGTCGTGTACAGCACGCCCTTGACCATCAGCGGCGTGCCCTCGAGCTTGTATTCCGGGAACGGGCCGAAGTTGTCGGTCTTGAAGCGCCACGCCACTTCGAGCTTGCTGAAGTTCGAGGCGTTGATCTGATCGAGCGGCGAGTAGCGCGTGCCTTTCAGGTCGGCGTTGTAGGTCGGCCACTCGCCGTTGGCCGTGGACGGCTGCTGGCCCGCCTGGCCGGTGACGCCGGCGGTGATGCAGACGATCGCGAGGATCGGCAACCCGAAGGTCGCCACGAATCGAGAGACGGCTTGCCTCATCGTGCGCTCCCTTCCGAAGGTAATCGGCGGATTATACGTCCGCCGCTATGGTCCACCGGGCTTCATTGCCAGGAAATTGATGGTCCGCAGGACTTCGGTTTGCGACGGCAGCTCGGTCTCACCGTCGGGATAGCTGCCCTTGAACAGCACGTAGGCGAGGATGTCGGCTTTCTGCACCCGGCTGAGCGCCATCGGGTCGCCCTGCGGCATCGAGACGCGGATGCGCTCGAACAGGTCGCCGAGCGTCAGCTCGTTCCAGGTGGCTGCGAACTCTCCGCCGGTCAGGGCCGGGGCAATCTCGCCGCCAGTCAGGTCCGCGGCGTGACAGGCGGCGCAGTGCTGCACGTAGAGCGCTTCTCCGCGTTTCGCCTGCGCCAGCGAGTAGACCCGATCCCACTGCGATGGCATCGCCTGCCCGGCGGCGCCCCCGCCGATCGCGCCTGAAACGACGATCCCGAGCAGTGCCGCGGTGGCGGCGATGAGTCTCATCGGCCCGATTCTCCTGCCGCGCAAATGGTAGACGATTCCGGGTGATTCGCCGTAAGCTCTGGCGGTCGCTTCGGACATCCGGATTGGAGGCGCAGATGAAGTGGCTTTTGAATCCGAGGGTGGCCGCGTTGATCGCGGCGAGCGCCCTCGTGCTCTCCTTCAGCTGGGTTCACGCGCAACAGGGGAACGGGACGGCGGTCGCGGTTGACGCCGACGACATCGGCGGCGTCGTCACGAGCGCGAAAGGTCCGGAGGCCGGCGTCTGGGTGATCGGCGAGACGACCGATCTGCCGACGAAGTTCGCGAAGATGGTCGTCACCGACGACCAGGGACGCTACGTCCTTCCCGACCTGCCGCAGGCGAACTACCAGGTGTTCGTGCGCGGCTACGGCCTCGTGGATTCGCCGCGCGTCGCGGCAAAGCCCGGGCAGAAACTCGATCTCAAGGGTGTCGTCGCGCCCGACGGGCGTGCCGCCGCGCAGGTCTATCCGGCCAACTACTGGCTGAGCCTGCTCGAGATTCCCAAGGGCGAACACTCGGCCCAGGAGTTCGCACTCGAGACCAAGGCGTGCTTCTCGTGTCATCAGGTCGGCACGAAGGCGACGCGCGAAATCCCCAAGGGGTCGCTGGCCTCCATGCTCGAGGCGTGGGACCGCCACACGGCGATGGGACCCAACGGCGCGAACATGAGCAACGTCTTCAAGGGGCTCGGCGAGCAGCGCAAGGCCTTCGCGGATTGGAGCGAGAAAATTGCCGCCGGCGCCTATCCCGAAGCGCCGCCCCGTCCCGTCGGCGTCGAGCGCAACCTCGTGATCTCGATGTGGGACTGGGGGCTGCCGACCAGCCGCCGCAGCGATGCGGCGGCCACCGACGAGCGCGAGCCCACCTACAACGCGAACGGGCTGGTGTACGGGCCGTACCAGAGCTCCGACATCCTCGCGGTCCTCGACCCGAAGACGAACACGACGAGCGAGATCAAGCTTCCATCGAACGCGCCCGTGCTCGATGCGAACACGCCGGCGTCTCCGTACTGGGGCGGCGAGAAGATCTGGCAGCGACAGGCCGACCCGCGCAGCGTCGCCATGGACACGAAAGGACATGTCTGGGTGACCGCGCGCATCCGTGCGCCGAAGGATCAGCCGGCATACTGCAAGGACCCGGCGGCGAACAAGTTCGCGAAGTACTTCCCGATGGAAGGTCCGAGCGCGCGGCAGATCGAGCTGCTCGATCCGAAGACGAAAAAGATCACGATGATCGACAGCTGCTTCGCCGCGGACCACAATTATTTCGACGAGCACGACAACCTGGTGTTCGGCCAGGACGATGCCGTCGGCTGGCTCGACACCGTGGCGTTCGACAAGACGCACGATGCGGGCACGTCGCAGGGCTGGTGCCCGGGCGTCGTCGACACCAACGGCGACGGCAAGATCTCCAGCGGCTGGACCGAGCCGAATCAGCCGGTCGATCCGAAGAAGGATCACCGCATCGAATTCGGCTGCTATGCGATCGGGATCAGCCCGACCGACGGCAGCATCTGGTGCTCGGGGATCGGTCACGAGGACCAGACGCTGGTCCGGCTCGAGCGGGGCGCCAACCCGCCGATGTCGTGCAAGGCAGAGGTCTACATCCCGCCACCGTCGAAAGCCTCGTTGAAATATTCGGGAGGCGTCGCCATCGACAGCAATGGTGTCGTCTACCAGAACTGGCGCGGGGTCCACGAGATCCTCAGCTTCGACCGCCGGAAGTGCAAGGTGCTGAATGGTCCGACGGCGACGGGGCAGCAGTGCCCTGAAGGGTGGAGCTCCTACACCAAGCCGGGCCCGTCGTTCAAAGGCGCGCCGCCATCGCGTGAGACCAGCACCGACATGCTGTATCTCACCAACATCGATCACCACGACGCGCTCGGTCTCGGGAAGGACGTCCTGCTGGGGGGCGACGTCAACGCGGACTCGTTCTTCGTGCTGCAGCCGCAGAACGGTATGAAGACGTTGACGCTGCGCGTGCCGTATCCGCTCGGGTTCCACGCGCGTCATATCGACGGCCGCATCGACGACCCGAACGCCGGATGGAAGGGCCGCGGCATGTGGACGAGCTACTCGATGTACACACCATGGCACCAGGAAGGCGGCAAGGGATCGCGTCCGAAGGTCGTCAAGTTGCAGATGCGGCCGAATCCGCTCGCGAAGTAGGATCACGAAGGCGCTTCGCGCGATCACGAAGGGCACGGAGGACTCGTTTTTCCGTGCCCTTTCTTGTCGCATTCCCACCGCTTGCTTGAATTCGCCACGCACATGAGAGTCTTCGTCGCAGCCGTCTTGTTGTTCACCAGCGCTGCGTGCACGACATCGCAGACGCAGGCCGCGGATCCCGTCACCGAGGTCAAGGCCGTCTGGGCGGCGCAACTCGACGCGTGGAACCGCGGCGACCTCGACGGCTTCATGACCGGCTACTGGAAATCGCCGGACGTCGTCTTCTTCTCCAACGGCGCCGAGACGCGCGGGTGGCAGCAGACGCTCGACCGCTATCGCGCGGCCTACCAGGGCGAAGGCCGGCACATGGGGGCCCTTGATTTTCCGCAGCTGGAATTCAAGCCGCTTGGCCCCGAGGCCGTCCTCGTGCGCGGGCGCTGGCACCTGAAGATGCCCGACGGAAAAGAGTCCACCGGCATGACGTCGGTGACCTACCAGAAGCTGCCGGAGGGGTGGCGTATCGTCCACGACCACTCGTCGGCGCCCGCAAGCTAGCCGGGCCAGTCGACATCCGCATCGAACATCGTGGGGTCACCATCGACAGGCCCGTCGGACGCGTTCGTGGCGTGGGCGAAGGACCATGCGATCCGCCTCTCGACGATCGAGCCCGGCCACGGGTTCGCGGATCTCCAGCCGATCGCCTCCATCATCGGCGCCGCGCTCGTCATCGCCCTCGGTGAGGCGGCGCACGGCACGCACGACTTTCTCGCGTTCCGGAACCGGCTGCTCGAATTCCTCGTTCAGCAGCTGGGCGTGACGGCGCTTGCCGCGGAAACGGGCTACGCCGAGGGGCTCGACGTCGACGCCTATATCAACGGCGAAGACGTCGACGTGATGGTCGCGGCGCAGCGCGTCTTCGACGACTGGTATCCGGCGCCGCTCGAGGAGAACCTCGCGCTCGTCGAGGGGATGCGCGCCTACAACGCCGGAGCACCCCCGGGCCGCGCGCTGCATTTCTACGGCATCGATCTCACGGGCGGGTGGGGCTACCAGCACGCCCGGCGCGTGGCGGACAGCGCGCTCGATTACCTCGGGCGAGTCGATGCCGGCGCTGCCGCGGCGTTGCGGGCGCGCCTCGATCCGCTGCTCGCGACGTTCACGGCACGAGGCTATGCCTCGCTCGAGCCCGCGCAACGGGCCCGGTTGACGGCCGCCATCGCGGACCTCGTGCAGCTGCTGCAGACCCATCGGGGAGCGTTCATCGCGGCCACGACGATGGTCGACTTCGAGCGGGCGTGGCGTCACGCGGTCAACGCGCGACAGCTCGACGCCTATTTCGGATGCGCGCCACACGGCTCGTCCGACAGCGTCGCGGACTACCGGGCGATGTCGATGATGCGGGATGCGGCCATGGCCGAGAACCTGCACGCGGTCCTGCAGCAGGAGCGTCCGCGCGGACGGATCCTGCTCTTCGCGCACAACTGGCACATCAAGAAGCGGGCGTCGGAAAAGGAGGCGTTCCCCGAGCAGTTTCCCGGCGAGCCGGGAACGACGATGGGACAGTACCTGCAGTCGACGCTGAGGGAACAGCTCGTCGTGATCGGGTCCACCTTCCATCGCACGGCGGACGGCACGCTCACCGGTCCGCCGGTCACCGACAACAGGCTGACGGTGGAAGCCGCCGAGCCGTCGGATCTCGACGACGAGCTCGCGCGCGTCGGCAGCCCGATGTTCATCGTCGACCTGCGCGCGGCGCGGCAGTCGGCGCCCGCCGCCGCGGCGCTGGATCGGCCGCGCAGGATGCGTTTCAACGATCGGTACGCGGAGGAGAACCCGTTGCGGGCCTTCGATGCCCTGCTCTACGTCGACACCGTGAGCGACTGGCGGCCAGTCGTGCCGGAGGCTCCGCGGAGCGGTCGATGATACAGCCCGCCCTTCAGCGCGTGTTCGTGCTCGGTGCGGCCGTGTGCCTCGGCGTCTGCGCGGGGTGTGCCCGCGACCTGCCTCGTCCGAGTCAGGTCCCGCTCGGCCGGCCGTTCGAACTGCACGCCGAAGCGTCGGCGACGCTCGCCGACGGGCTGACCGTCACGTTCGATCGCGTTCGCTCCGATTCGCGCTGCCCGATGGACGTCGTCTGCATCACCGCCGGCGACGCGGTCGTCGTCGTCCGGCTGGCGTCGCAGGGCGGCCAGGCCGAGCGCGAGCTGCACACGAACCCTGGCGGCGCGGGCACGGCCGACACGTCGTATCAGTCGTACGCGATCACGCTGGTCGCGCTCACGCCGTACCCGAGAACGGATCGGCCGATCCGTCCCGTAGACTACGTGGCGACGCTGACCGTCGAACGGCGCTGACGCGCCGCGCCGCGACGGATCAGCGGGTATAGAATCCGCGCCAGGAGGCAGCGATGGCTGAATCGGGGCAGAACTACAAGAGTCACGTCCGTTTCTTTCCGCCGTTTCATTTCTTCGTCGCGCCGGTGCTGCTCATCAACGTGTTCGTCGCCGGCTGGCTCCTGTACCGCGCGCCCTCGGGCCTCGCCGTCTGGCAATTGCTTGTCGCGGTGGCGCTGCTGATGACGGCGTTCACCGCGCGGCTCATGGTGCTCGCCGTGCAGGACCGGGTGATCCGGCTGGAGATGCGCCTGCGGATGCGCGAGTTGCTTCCGGCCGACCTGCAGGCGCGCATTCCCGAGATCACGCGCCAGCAGTGTGTCGGCCTGCGCTTCGCGAGCGATGCCGAGCTGCCCGGGCTCGTCCGCAAGGTGCTGGCCGGAGAATTGAAGACGACGACCGACATCAAGCGGCAGGTCGCGCAGTGGCAGGGCGATTACCTGCGTGCGTGAGCGCGGCGGGTGAGGGCGGGGTGACAGATGATCGATTTGTACAACGCAGAGACGAATCAGCAGATCGGCAGCATCACCGAGGCCGACCTGCAGGTGCTCATCGACGGGCTGGAAGAGGAGTCGTCGCAGGATCAGGACTACTACATCGATGCGGCGACGATCGACGTGCTCGGCGACGGCCGCGCGAGCGACCACCTGCTCGGCCTGCTGCGCAGCGCGCTCGGGTCGAGCGACGGCGTCGAGATTCGCTGGCAGCGCCGGTGACGCTGCCCGTCACGATGGTAGGAACAGGTCCGCGCCGCGGCGGGGGCCGCGCGCGCGCTGGAGGTGATTGATGGCCGTTCGCCTGACGCGAAGTGTCGGCATGCTGCTGCTCGGGATCTGGCTGCTCCTCTCGGGGATCGCCGGCCTGGCCCCGCTTCCCATTCCCGGCGTCATCATGGCGGTGCTCGCGCTGCTCGCGGGGATTCTGATCCTCATCGGGCAGTAGCCATTTCGCGTACCCGCCGCTGCCGCGCGCAGGCGGATTACCACGAAGGCGCTGGCGCGCGGCCACGAAGGTCATCGTGCACGGCGGCGCGATCGTCGTGCTAGTATCCGCGCGCAATGAGAAAGATTACACGCCGCGCGGCGGCGCCGGACGGATCTCCTGCGTTGCGCGGCACTGAGCGGCCCGCACGGTTGACGCGCCGGGAATTCCTGTCGGCCACAGGCGCCGGCGTGACACTGTTGGCCTGCGCTCCCGGTCCCAGCGCCGCGCAGGCGACCAAGTACGACCTGATCATCAGGGGCGGCCGCGTCATCGACCCGTCCGTCCGCCTCGACGCCGTTCGCGACGTGGCGATTGCGGCCGGCCGCATCGCCGCCGTCGACGCCAGCATCACCGCGGACGCTACCGAGACCATCGACGCGCGCGGCAAGCTCGTCGTGCCGGGCCTGATCGACATCCACACGCATGCGGCGCGCACGGCCGACGGACCGCCGCTGATGCTGCAGGATGGCGTCACGTCGTGGATCGATGCGGGCTCGCAGGGCGCCGACCACGTCGCCGACACGGTGGCCGTCGCGCGCGCCTCGGCGCAGCCGGGCCGCGTGCTGATCAACATCGGCCGCGCCGGCATTCTTCCCGAGGGCGACACGATGGACCTGAAGCGCGCCGACGTTGCCGCCGCGCGCCAGGCCATCGCGGCCAACCGCGATTACATCGTCGGCGTCAAGGCGCGCCTGTCGCGCGACGTCGCGGGCGCGAACGATTACGAGGTGCTCCGGCGCGCGCAGGAAGTCGCCTCCGCCTTCGGCCTGCCGGTGATGATCCACATGGGGCAGACGATCTCGCCAATCCCGCGGCTGTTCGACCTGCTGAAGCGCGGCGACGTCGTGACGCACATGTTCGCGCCGCCGCCCAACAGCATCGTCGACGAGAGCGGGCACATCCTGCCCGCGGTGCTGTCGGCGCGCCGCCGCGGCGTCTGGTTCGACGTCGCCAACGGCCAGAACGGGCACCTGCGCTGGGACACCGTCGAGACGATCATGAAGACCGGCTTCTGGCCGGACACGTTCTCGACCGACTGGAACACGAACAGCCGCCAGACCGGCGTGATCGATCTCCCCAACTGCATGTCGAAGCTGTTCGGCTACGGCATGACCGTCGGTGAGGCCGTCGCGCGCGCGACCGTGAACGCGTCGCGCGTCTTCCCGGTGTTCAACGACCGCGGCACGCTCAACGTCGGCGCGCCCGCCGACATCGCGCTGCTCGAGCTGCGGGACGGAAACTTCGAATTCGTGGACAACTACAAGAACACGATCACGGGACGCCAGAGGCTCTTCCCGAGCGCAACGGTGCTCGCGGGGAAGCGCATCGCGCGGACCTGACGTGGCCGACTGGAGCAACCCCGCCCCGCATCCGATCATCTACGTTCGGGGCTACGCGATGACGCGCGGCGAGATCGACGCGACCACCGCCGATCCCTTCTGCGGCTTCAACATCGGATCGACGGTCTTCCGCGCGGGCCCCGATCGGCAGAAGCCGCCGCGCAAGTTCATGTTCGAGTCGCCGGTCCTGCGCCTCGCCAAGGACTACGGCTACGGCGACGTGTTCCTCGACGGCGAGGACCTGACGGAGCTGTCGCCGGGCAGCACGGGCATCAGGCGCCGCTCCGTCATCGTCCACCGCTACTACGATGTCGCCTCGACGCTGCTCGGCACCGGCGACACGCCGGCGGTCGACACGTTCGCCCACAAGCTCAGCGAGCTCATCGCCCGCGTGCGCGACCTGACGGAGAGCGGCGACGACAAGGTGCCGCACGACGCGTTTCGCTGCTACCTCGTCGCGCATTCGATGGGCGGCCTCGTCTGCCGGGCGTTCCTGCAGAACCCGAACGGCGATCCGCGCGGCGTCCGCGGGCACGTGGACAAGTTCTTCACCTACGCGACGCCGCACAACGGGATCGACCTGGCAGGCGTCAACGTCCCGACCTGGCTGACGGCCAACGACATGCGGAATTTCAATCGCGATTACATGGCGCACTACCTCGCCATCGATCCGGCGCAGTTCAAGAAAACGAAGCGCGTGGACTGGATTCCCGAGGGCGCGATGCCGTCGCGGAAGATCTTCTGCCTCGTCGGCACGAACCGGATGGACTACGAGCCCGCGATGGGCCTGTCGCGCGCCTTCGCCGGCCACGGCAGCGACGGCCTCGTGCGCATCGAGAACGCCGTCGTCTGCAGCGCGGACGGCGACGCGACGGCGAACCCGACGGCGAAGGCGTTCGTCTACCGGTCGCACTCCGGCTACTTCGGCATCGTCAACAGCGAGGAGGCTTACCAGAACCTGGTGCGCTTTCTCTTCGGCGAGCTGCGCGTCGACATCTGGCTCGACCTCGAAGCGCTGCGCCTGCCGAAAGCGGTGCGCGACGATGCGCAGGGGAAGAAGGTGGATGCGCTCTACCAGGTGGAGGTGCTCGCGGCGCCGCGCGGCAAGCTGTGGTACCTGACGCGGCGCGTGGCGGAAGAGGACTCGGTGGCATGCCTGCGGCACGCGGACTTCGTCGCCAACCCCGCCAACGGGAAGCTGCACCTGTCGACGGCGTTTCTCTCGAGCCGCTTCAAGACCGATCCCGCGGATCCGGCGATGTCGTACATCGTCACCGTCGGCGTGCGCGTGCCCGACTACGAAGTGGACGGCGCGCTCTGGACCAAGCATCACTACGAAGGGAGCTACCTGTTCCACGACTCGGCGCTCGTGGCGGTCACGCCTCCGTCGGACGGCCGGAGTTGGAGCGCGAAGTACGACTGGCAGACCGACACGGTGCACGAGCCGGCGACGCCGCTGCCCGTCGAGACCGGCCCTGACGGCAGCTCCATTCTTCGCATCGCCCTGCCGCCGCGGCCCGAGAACGTCAGCCCCGCCGTGGAGGGGCACTTGCGGCTGGTGGTGTCGCTGTGGAACGACGATCAGCCGAAGTGATGAAGAGAGAGGCGCGCAGGCGTGTGCTAGGATGCCGCGCGTTCCCCCGGAGCACCCCCGATGGCGGCTCTTGACCACGCGCTCGAGCTCGATCGCAGCCGGCTGCAGGAACGGATCCAGGACTCGATCCTGCAGGTGCGGCGCACCGCACGCCGCTACCGGCGCACCAGCACCGCGCTGCTGCTGACGGGCCTGTTGTGCGGCGCGGCCTCGACGGCGCTGGCCGGCGATGCGTTTCGCGGCGGACAGCTCGCCGCCAGGACCGCCCAGACCACCACGGGACGGGCGCCGTCGGAGTTGCCTCGCGGATGGCGGAACGTGTGCGGCATCATCGCCGTCCTGACGCTCGCCGGCACGCTGTCCACCGGGACCAACTCGGTGCTGCGGCTCGCCGAGCACCAGGCGAAAACCGCTGCCTGCGTCGCCGCACTGGGGGCGCTGCAGTCCGATCTGTACGGCGAGACCGTCCGCGAGGGAGCGATCGACAAGGCGCGGCATTCGCTCGACACCATCCGGCTCACCTACGACGAATACTTTCCGTAGGCGGCCGCGACGATTCGTGGGCGCAACGATCGTAGAGGCGGACCTTCAGGTCCGCCGTCCAAAGGAGGACCGATGAAGCTTGCAGCAGTCGTGGCCCTGGCAATCGCAACGTGTGCCGTCACGCTGGTCGCCGCCAAGGGCGTCCCCAGCACCGTCACCTACATCCCGCACGACAAGGTGAGCACGACCATGGCGAAGGGCGGGCAGATCATCGGCGAGAACGGGTTGATCGTGCTGGCGCAGCGCCGCGGCGCGGGCGAGGTCGAGGTGCACGAGAACACCAACCACGTCTTCATCATCGTCGAAGGCGAGGCGACGTTCATCACCGGCGGGACGCTCGTGTCGCCGAAGAACACCGCCCCTGGCCAGATCCGGGCGGCGAGCTCGCAAGGCGGACAGACGTATCACTTGACGAAGGGCGACGTCATCACGATCCCCGCCAAGACGCCGCACTGGTTCAAGGAGGTCCCGACGCAGACGATCGCCTACTACGCGGTCAATCTCGAACCGTAGTTGCTGCGCCGGACGGTCGCGCGTGCTCGCGTTCAGGCTGGCGTACGGCCCGCTGGACGGAGCGTGGAGGAAGCGGCGGCGATGACGCTCGACGCGCTGCTGCGCGCGCACGGCTTCATGAAGGTCGAACGGCCGCCGGAAATATGGGAAGCCGACACGGAGGACACGCGCCTCGTTCCGCTGCTCGGCGAGATGATTGCCGCGGCGCTCGCCGGCGGCGGCGACCTGCCCAGCCTGACGCTGAACGCGTCGAACGTCAGCGTCGATCGCGCCGACGACCCCGATGCCGCCGAAGGCAGCGGACCGCCAGCCGGCGAGTTCGTGGCGCTGACGATCAGCGGCACGACGGACCTCGGGCCGGACGGGGCCTGGAACCCGGGACGGCGCCCGGGCGTGGCGCTGCTGGACCGGCTGGCCGACCGTCTGGCTGTTGCCGGCGCGCGCTACGCCTACGTTCGTCGGACGCCGCCCACTGGCAGCATCACGGTATTCCTCGCGCGTGCGCGCTGAACCGGTCACGCAGCCGCGTGTTAGCATTCCGGCCGGACCAAATGCCGGCGGCGACGGCCGCCGCCAAGGCCCTGTGAGGTGATCGTGCGGACTTTTCGACTCTTGTTACTCGCTTCGATGGCCCTCTGCCTGGCCGCGCTGATCGCGTGCGGATCGAACAGCACTCCGACGACGCCGACGCCCGCACCCGCGCCGGCCCCCGCTCCTGCGCCCGCACCCGCTCCGGCGCCGGCACCGGCACCGGCTCCGGCTCCGACGACGGCAGGGATTCAGGGCACCGTGTCGAATACGGCCGGCGCGCCGCTCAACGGCGCGCGCGTGGCGGTGATCGACGGCCCGAACGCTGGCCTGTCGGTGCTGACCAACGCGAACGGCAGCTACCGGTTCGAAACGCTGTCGATCGCGAACATGAACTTCAGCGCTACCGCGACCGACTATCTCGAAGCGCGCGCGGGGACGTTCGTCAACGGCACCAACGGGCTGAACTTCGTACTCACTCCCGTGCCGCCGCCCCCACCACCGCCGCCGCCGGTCACCCCGTCGATCACCATTACCACTCGCATCATCTCCGGTGGTGCCGGGACGACCCAGGAATGGGGGTTCCACGCGTCGAGCACCGTGGCGGTGACGTCGTACGACTGGAGTTTCGGCGACGGTGCCGGTGCAAATGGCAGGGGCCCCGACGAACAGCACGTCTACAGCGACAGGGGGACCTTCACGGTCACCGTGACAGGCAGGCGAAGCAGCGGGGACCCGGTCGTCGGCACGGTCAACATCACCGTGGAGTGACGCGGTCGCGTGCCGTGATCCACGCCGTCCTGTTCGGAGCGACCGGGATGGTCGGCGCGGGCGTCCTGCTCGAGTGCCTTGACGACCCGCGCGTGCAGTCCGCGCTCGCGATCGGCCGGTCGCCCACCGGCCGATCGCATCCGAAGCTGCGCGAGGACCTGCGCGCGGACAGCCGGGAGATCAACGCGCTTGCCGGCGCCTGACACCCGCACGGTGTAGGATCGCGGGCCATGACCGCGATCAATCCAAAGCTCGTCACCACCGCGTTCGAGCTGCCTGGCTGCCGCATCGTGCGGAACGTCGGCGTCGTGCGCGGCATCGTCGTCCGCTCGCGCAGCATTGTCGGGACGCTCGGCGCGTCGCTGCAGACGCTGGTCGGCGGCAACATCACGCTCTTCACCCAGCTGTGCGAGCGCGCGAGGGAGGATGCGTTCCACCTGATGCTGGAGCACGCCGCGCAGCACGGCGCCAACGCGCTCGTCGGCGTCCGCTACGACGCGAACGAGGTCGCCGCCGGCGTCACCGAGGTGCTCGCCTACGGCACGGCGGTGGTCGTCGAATCGGTTGACGCGCGATGACGCCCGCGACGCCGGAAGCGACGGGGATCAGCGAGCGCCTCGCCGTGTTTCACCGCCTGCACAGGCAGGGCTGCTTCGTGATGCCGAACCCGTGGGACATCGGCAGCGCGCGCATGCTCGTCGGCCTCGGCTTTCCGGCGATTGCGACGACGAGCGCGGGGATGGCGTGGTCACTTGGCCGGCGCGACAACGACATCTCGGTCGACGTGGTGCTGGCGCACCTGCGCACGATCGCCGGGTGCGTGGAGGTGCCCGTCAACGCGGACTTCGAGGACGGCTTCGCGGCCGATCCCGACAGCGTGGCGGTCAATGTCGCGAAAGCCGCTACGACCGGCGTGGCCGGCCTGTCGATCGAGGACTCCACGGGCAGCAAGGCCGAGCCGCTGCACGAGTTCAGGCTCGCCGTCGATCGCATCCGCGCCGCGCGCCGCGCGATCGACGACAGCGGCGCCGCCGTCCTGCTGACCGGCCGCTCGGAAGGCTTCATCAGCGGCCGTCCCGACCTGGCGGAGACGATCGCGCGCCTGGTGGCCTACGCGGAGGCGGGCGCCGATTGTCTCTACGCGCCCGGCGTGCGCGCGCCGAGCGACATCGCCGCGATCGTCGACGCCGTGGCGCCGAAACCGGTCAATGTGCTCGTCGGCGGCGACTACCTGACCGTCGCGCAGCTGGCGGATCTCGGCGTACGCCGCATCAGCGTCGGCGGCGCGCTCGCCCGCGCCGCGTGGACCGGCTTCCTCATCGCGGCGAAAGAGATTGCGGCGCAGGGGACGTTCACGGGCCTCGGGCGTGGCATCTCGGTGCCGGAGATGAACGGGTTGTTCGGCACCAGCAGCCGCCACGGCGGGGCGGGAGTTTAAGAATGAATCAAGGAGGCCTCATGTCGTACCGTTCGACACTCCTGACCGTCGGCGTCGCCGTGCTCGCCTCCGGCCTCGTGCACGCGCCCGCCTTCGCGCGTGCGCGCTTCGGCGCCGCGGGCCAGGGCGTCGTCATGCAGCGCAACCTCTCGCTGGGCATGGCGAAGACGATTGCCGAAGCGGCGCAGGCGGAATGCCAGGCGAAAGGCTTTCACACCTCCGTCGCCGTGGTCGATCGCGCGGCGCAGGTGCTCGTCATCCTGCGCGACGAACAGGCGACCGCGCAGACGGCGGATATGGCGCGGCGCAAGGCGTACACGGCGCGCATGTTCCGCATCTCGACGATGGAGTTTCAGAAGCGGACGGCGGAAAACCCGGGAAGCGCGGCGCAGCGCGACCTCGCCGACATCCTCGCGCTGAGCGGCGGCGTGCCGATCCAGATCGGCACCGACACCATCGGCGCCGTCGGCAGCGCCGGATCGACGCTGGAACAGGACGATGCCTGCGCTCGAGCCGGCATCGCCAAGGTCGCGGCCCTGCTGAAGTAGGGCAGGTTCCGCGAGCCCTCGGCAACGTTGGCGGCGCAGCGGGCCGCCAGAGCGGTCAGATGATCAGCACCGACGGCAGCGTTTCGATCAGCTCGATGTCGGCGGTCGAGACCGACGGGCTCTGCTTGATCGCGTCGCGCGACAGGGTGACGTGGACCTTCGCGTTCGGCGCGTCGATCGACGCGACCGCGGACGCGCCGATCAGCACGGAGCGCCCGCCGATGCGGTTGCTGGTGTCGACGACGAGATAGCGAACGTGCCAGCTCTCGTCGAGGAGGAAATCGTCGACGTGCCCGATTTCGCCGTCCGTGGCGAGGAGATGAAAACCCTTCAGGTAACTGGCCTTGTGCAGCACGATGGACCTCCCGCGCGTGGCGTGCAACCCGGCTGCCACGGTGGCATTATGGGGCACCTTCTGGAGGTGGTATGCGACTGACATACTGGGCCGCCGGCGTACTGGGCGCGGCGCTCCTCACGACACAGGCGCTGGCAGGGCAGTCCGGTAAGCCAGCGCAAGGGCCTGCCAGCATCATCATCGACGACCTCGTCGTCGCCAACCGCATTCTCGCGAACGAAAACATCCTCGACGGCCTCGGCCACGTCAGCGCGCGCAACCCGCAGCGGCCCGACCGCTTCTTCCTCGCGCGCGACCTCGCACCCGGCCTCGTCACCGCCGCCGACCTGGTCGAGTACGACCTCGATGGCAACCCGGTGAACGCGAAGGCGCCACAGGGGTACCGCGAGCGGTACATCCATGCCGCCATCTTCAAGGCGCGCCCCGACGTGAGGTCGGTCGTCCACTCGCACATGCCGTCGGTGCTGCCGTTCACCGATTCGACGGTGACGCTGCGGCCGATGTACCACATGGCCACGTTCCTCGTGGCCGGCGTCCCGATGTTCGAGATCCGGAAGGTGCAGGGACAGGTCGGCATGCTGATCGACAACAACAAGGTCGGCACCGCGCTGGCGCAGGCGCTCGGCAACAAGACGGTGGCGCTCATCCGCGGCCATGGCGCCGTCATCGTCGGCTCGAGCGTCCCCGACGCGGTGAGCAGCGCGATCTTCCTCGACGTGAACGCGCGGGTGCAGGCGCAGACGATTGCGCTCGGCGGCGGCAACATCAGCTATCTCACGCAGGCGGACCTCGCGCCGCCGACGCCGAACCAGCAGCCGGTCGCGGAGCCGGGCGCACCGGGGTACTATCCGCGCAGCTGGGCGATCTGGAAGAAGAACGCGATGGGCAAATAGCGGGCAGTCGGCAGTGGGGCAGTGGGCAGAAGGTATCAGGTATCAGGTATCAGGTGGTACGGAGGAGAAGCGATGAAGTACGTGATGACGGTGCTGGCACTCGTTGTTGCCGCGACGACCATGTCCGGACAATCGGCACCCGGCACCCCGCTCACGGGCGCGTGGCGGGTTGACGGCGCGCAGCCGGGCCTTTACATCTTCACGCGAGGGCACTACAGCTTCGCGCGCATCCAGGGTGCTGCGCTCCCGGAGTACCCGTCGAATGACAAGGCCACAGATGCCGACAAGGTCGCGGTGTTCAACACGCTCTATCTCAATACGGGCACGTACACCGTCACCGGCAACACGCTTGCGACCAAAGCGATGGTCGCCAAGAGCAAGTTCGCCATCGGCGGCGCGGGCAATCAATACGAGTTCGCCATCACGGGCAACGCGCTCACGCTGACGCAGAAGCCGTCGGGCGCGGTGCTCAAGCTGACGCGGCTGGAATAGCGGGGACCGGGTGATGCGGTTTCTTGCCGCCGTCGCGGCGTCGCTCGCGATCGCTGCGGGCGGCGCGCTCGCGCAGAACACCCCGCCGCCGCTCTCGATCGCGCGGCAGGGGTACGTGTTCGCGGGCGGCAAGTACTCGACCGTCAACGGCCGCCGCGTGCTCAGCGGACACCTCTACGCCGAGTATCAGATCCCGAGCCGGCAGGCGCATCCGTGGCCGATCGTCATGGTGCACGGCGGCTCGCAGTCTGGGACCAACTTCACGGGGACGCCGGACGGACGCGAAGGGTGGGCGCAGTTCTTCCTGCGGCAGGGCTACGCGGTGTACGTCGTGGACCAGCCGGGACGGGGCAGGGCCGCGTACGAAGCCGACGTCTACGGCAAGGCGACGAAGCTCAATCCGGACACCACGCAGCAGCGCTTCGTCGCGCCCGAACGCTATCGCCTCTGGCCGCAGGCGCGCCTGCACACGCAGTGGCCGGGGAGCGGGGCGCCGGGTGATCCCGTCTTCGATCAGTTCTTCGCGTCGCAGCTGCCGTCGATCGAGGACTACGCCGAGCAGCAGGTGTTGAATCGCGACGCGCTGCTGGCGCTGCTGGAGAAGATCGGGCCGGCGATCCTGCTGACGCACTCGCAGTCAGGAGCGTTCGGCTGGCCGGTCGCGGATGCGAAGCCCGACCTCGTCAAGGCGATCGTTGCCGTCGAGCCGAACGGACCGCCGTTCTACGGCGTCGAGAACCTCGGCGCACCGGACTGGTTCCGCGATGTGCCGATGATCGTCAACGTGTGGGGCATCACGGCGGTGCCGCTCGCCTACGCACCGGCGGCTGCGAAGGCTGCCGACCTCGCCCCCGCGCGCGAGGCCAGGCCGGACGCCCCCGATCTCGTGCGCTGCTGGCTGCAGAAACCGCCGGCGCGGCGGCTGCCGAACCTGGCGAAGGTTCCGATTCTCGTCGTCACGTCGGAGGCGTCGTATCACGCGGCGTACGACCACTGCACGGTGAAGTACCTGCAGCAGGCCGGCGTGCATCCGGAGTGGGTCAAGCTGGCCGATGCCGGCATCCACGGCAACGGGCACATGATGATGCTGGAAAAAAACAACATGGACATCGCCGCGGCGATGTCCCGCTGGCTCGCGAAGGCGCTGCCGGCCGATTGATTACCGGCGACTGCTCGCCGGCCGGAGGCGGACCATGCTGTCCCGACGAGAGATGCTCGTGACGCCGGTGGCCATGATGATCGCCGCCGAGGCGGCGGCCGCCGAGAAGATGACGCTCGCCATCCACCAGAACACGTCCGCGGCGGCGGGGTATCGCGCCTCGCTCGAGGGGTGGGCGCGCGCGGGGATCAAGAACGTCGAGATCACCGCCGCGCAGCTCGACGCGTTTCTCAAGAACGACTCGCTGCCCGCCGCCAAGCGCGTGCTGACCGACAACGGCCTGACGCCGGTGTCGGCCGCCTGCGGCGTCGGCGGCCTGTGGGAGCCGAACGCGAACCACGCGGCCGCGCTCGACAGCCTGAAGAAGCGCTGCGAGATGCTCGCGGAGCTCGGCTTGACGCACATCTACGCGCCCGTCGGCGGCGGCATGCAGAAGTTCACGGAAGACGACTACAAGACGGGCGCCGACAACATGCGGCAGGTGGGCGACGTCGTGCAGCAGTTCCGCATGCGGATGACCGCCGAGTTCACGCGCGCCTCACCGTTCATCTCCACGCTCACGACGATGATCAAGGTGACGCGCGCGGCGGGTCATCCGAACGTCAAGCCGCTGGTGGACTGCTACCACTTCTGGTCGGGCAACAACAAGCTGGAAGACCTCGACCTGCTCAAGCCGAACGAGATCGGCCACATGCATTTCCAGGACGTGCCCGACATGCCGCGCGAGCTGCTCGACAACACGACGCGACTCATCCCGGGCGACGGCATCAGTCCGTTGACGACGATTCTCCGCAAGGTCAGCGACAAGGGATACTCGGGGTCGCTCTCGGTCGAACTGTTCCTGCCGAAGTACCAGCAGGCGGACCCGTTCACGCTCGCGCAGGAGATCCGGCAGAAGGCCGAAGGCGTGATGCGCAAGGCCCGCGTGCTGTGATGCGGCGCGCGGCCCGCGCGCGCTTCGTGCTCTTCGCGCTCTTCGTGGTTCTCGCCGGCGCCTGCTCGCGGGCCGACTCCCCCGCATCGCCGTCCGCCGCGGTCCAGCCGTCGGCGCCCGCCGTCACCACACGGGTGCTGATGGTCACCGCCACCGCGGGCTTCCGCCACGACTCCATTCCAACCGCCCGCCAGGTGATGGCGGCGCTGGCCGCGTCCAGCCGCGACTTCTCGGTGACCGCCAGCGAAGACCTCGCGGCCCTTGGCGCCGACAACCTGAGGAACTACGACGTCGTCATGTTCGCGCTGACGAGCGGCGAGCTGCCGCTCGGCGCGGCGGAGAGGAGCGCGCTCGTCGATTTCGTCTCGAGCGGCCACGGCTTCATCGGCGTGCACAGCGCCACCGACACGCTCTACGAATGGCCCGAGTACGGCCGGCTCGTCGGCGCGTATTTCAGGGATCATCCGTGGACGCAGCAGGGCACCGTGGTCGTCGAAGACGCGTCGCATCCCGCGAACGCCGGTATCGGCGACCGCTTCTCGCTGCTCGAGGAGTTCTACACATTCCAGGACAACCCGCGCGGCCGCGTGCAGGTCCTGCTGCGGCTCGACGCGTCCTCGGTCGGCGCGAGCGGCGACTATCCGCTGGCGTGGGCGCAGTCGTTCGGCGCGGGGCGCACGTACTACAACGCGCTCGGTCATTTTCCGGCCACGTGGATGGACCCGCGGTTCCAGCGGCAGCTCGCCGGCGCCATCAGGTGGACCGCCGGCAGGTAAGCATCGTGATATCGCGCTGATGAAGAAGGGCGCCGTGCAGGTCTTCCTGAATGCGCCGGAGCCGGCGGCGCCGAATACCCGGCATTCTCGAGGGGCGCGTCACGATCGTCATGCCGCTCGAGAAGAAGTGGTATGGCCTGACGGAATTCGCGTGCGTGGATCCCGACGGCTACGTGATCACGTTCGCTGAGCGGGAGGCGACCAGTAGCTTCATAGGTCATCCTGCCTTTGACAAAACCCAAGTCTCTAATGCAGGCCGCCCAATCGACGAATGGCTGAGCGCACCTCGTCGAGCTGCCCCTGCAGACGGGTCATTCGGTTCATCTGGCTTGTGAGTTCGCGGTAAATGCCCTCCACCTGAACGTCAAGCGCCTTGATGAGTTTTTTGGGCTCAGCATCAGGGCCAAGCAAGCCTACGGGACCCCTCGCGCCCTGGTCGCCTTTGGTCCCGTGCGCCCCACGTTCTCCAGGTCGGCCTTTAGGTCCTGCGGGTCCAGCGGGGCCGCGAGGTCCACGCGAATTACTCGTCCGCTTCTTTGTCATTGCTTCTCCTAGCGTTTCTTCGCCGCCTTCCGCCTCGGCCCGACCACAGGCGCATCTTCGTACGCATACGTCCCCGTCGGCGCTGAAAGGGCTTCAGGACATCTCCAGGAGTCAGATCGATCACCACATCGATCGGGAGCAAGAGATACCCCGCCTGTAGAGCCGCGATCTTGGTGCGTCAAGGGCACGGTTGCCAAGCGCCCTCGGAAGCCGAGCGTTTTCAGTCATTTGCCTTGGGTTTGTCAGAGGTCGAATTACCTAGCTTCGCCGCGCGACGAACTCAACGAAGTGAGGCAGGTCCGAAAGGACCCGCCCTGCTGCCGACCTCAGACTGCCTGCTGTCAGCTGCCCGCTGCCCGCTTTATTCCGGAAGCGCGAACACGTAGAGCGCGTTGCCGGTGGCGGGGGAGTGAATCTCCGGCGCGATCGTCGCGGGCACATTGCGCGGGCTGCCGCCGCCGCTGCCGGTCGTGACGGCGACATACTGCTTGCCGTCGATGCTGAAGGTCACCGGGAATCCCTGGACGGACGTCCCGAGCCGCGTCTCCCACAGCACGCTGCCCGTCTTCACGTCGAGCGCCCGGAACCGGCGATCGACGTCGCCGACGAACACGACGCCGCCCGCCGTCGACATCGCCGACGTCAGGAACGGGGCGCGCTGCGTGTACGCCCATTTCTCCTGCATCGTCGCCACGTCGAAGGCGGCCAGCTTCCCGATCTTGCCGTCGGTTCCCGGCATTTCGAAGAAGCGCCGTGCCGCACCGTTGCCGCTGCCGCCCCCTTCCTTCTGGTCGACCTTCTGCCCGTTGATCTCCAGGCAGCTCTGACTGAGCGGGATGATCAGCTCCCTGGTCCCGGCGTGATAGGTGGACGCGGGCCAGTTGTGGCCGCCCTCCGTGCTCGGGCATCCCTGGATCCACTGTCCGAGCTGCTGCTCCATGATGTCGAGCCGGTACTGCGGCCGGCCGGTCTTCTCGTTGAACGCGCTCCAGACGTTCTGAAACAGTGTCTCCTTGTGGCCGAGATACTTGCCCGTCTTCCGATCGAGCTTCCACAGGACGCCGTCCTTGCCGACGGTGAACAGCACGTTCTGGTTGCCATCGTCCACGAGCACGCGCTCGAAGACGACGTCGAGGTCCAGCGCTTCGGCGGGCGCGTGCTGGAAGTGCCACGCCAGCTTGCCGGTGTCCACGTCGAGCGCGAGCGTCGAGCTCGAATAGAGCGCGTCGTCGTCCATCGACATGCCGCGGCTGACCGCCATCCAGGGCTTGGCCTGCGCCGTGCCCCAGTAGGTGAGATTCAGCGCGGGATCGTAGGAACCGGTAATCCACGACTCCGTTCCGGCGCGGAACATGTCCGGCAGCTTGCCCCACGAATCGCCGCCCGCCTCGTTCGAGCGCGCGACGGTATTGAACTTCCACGCCAGCTTGCCCGTCGCGGCGTCGTAGGCGCTGATGAAACATTTCTCGTCTTCGCGATACGTCGCGCAGGAGTTGAGTCCCTGGATCACCTTGCCCTTCGCCACGATCGGACCGCTGCTCGCGCCGAACTCGCCCTTCGATCGGTCGCCGATCGTCGTTTCCCACACCTGCTTTCCGGTGCGCGCGTCGAAGGCCAGCAGGTGGGCCTCGTCCGTGGTGACGAACACCTTGTCGTCGTACATCGCGATGCCGCGCATGGCGGCCGCCGCCGGCCTCGTGCCGTAGCGGTTCTCCCAGATCAGCTCGCCGGTCTTCGCGTCGAGCGCCTGGACGATGTTGCCGGCGTTATTGAGGTAGACGATCCCGTTGTGGACGAGCGGCGCGGGCTGGCTCGTGCCGCCTTCGTTCATGGCCCACGACCAGACGAGGCGGAGATTCTTGACGTTGCCGCTCGTGATCTGCGTCAGCGGGCTGTAGTTCGACGCCCGGTAATCGCGGCGCAGCATCAGCCAGTCGCCGGGATCCGGGTTGCGCAGCATGGCATCGGTCACCGGGACGAAGTTCCTGACTTCTCCCGCGACGGTGACACCGGCCGGTCGCGCCGGCGCCGCGCCGCCGCGGCCGCCGCGGCCTCCTGCCTGCTGGGCGCCCGCCACTGCAGGTTGCCCGGTCGCGATCGAGTTGATCGGCACCTGTGCGTTGTCCGTCAAGGCCTGATTGCCCGCGCGAGCCCCGTTCGACTGGAGCACGAATGCCGCGATGTTCGCGTAGACGTCGGCCCCGAGCGCGCCCGGGCTCGCCGGAGGCATCGTCAGCTGCATGAACGAGAGCAGGTCGCGCGTCGTTCGTGTGCCCCATCCACCCAGGAACTCGGGACCGACGAGCGTCGGCGCGGTCCCCTGTCCCTTCAGATCGGGCTGGTGGCAGGCAGCGCAGTTCGCCTGGTAGGCGGCGGCGCCGGCGGATGCCTGCGCCGCCGTGAACGGGCCGGCGCCCTGCTGCTGGCCGGCCACGCCGATGACGGCAAGAGCCCCGATCGCGATCGCGGCGGCGACGAGCCGCGTGATGAAAGCAAACATCGGCATCCTCGTACGCAGGGGCCGGCGTGAGCCGGCCGGTTTACCGGACGAACCAGCCCCACAGGTTGCCGTCGGGCGCCCGCTCGCTCGAGACCTGCAGATACACGCGACTTCGCTCGAGCGCTCGCGCCTGATCGGGCGTCAGCGTGACCGATCCAGCGATGGTTCCCTCGGTTGCCTTCGAGATCGTCAGTTCGCCAAACGGCATCCCGCGGATGCCCATCGCCGGTCCCAGGTAGAGACGCGCGGCGGTTGCGGGAGACCGCAGCCCTTCGAACGTCCCGTTCACGGTCAGCATCGAGCCCTTCAGGACGGCGGTTGCCGAGCCGACGCCTGCGACCGTGCTCCGCATCGCGACATCGATCGGCACGGGGGACAGGCGCACCTTGAAACGCGCCTCGCTCTGCGCGCCGGCCGGCCGCGCGGGCGCGAATGCGATGAGCAGTGCAACGGCCGCCAGAAGAGAAGTGACCCCTTGCACGTGCCGGCGAACTTCGCGCGCCGCAGTTCCCAGTGGGTGAACTTGCCGATCTTGCGAGCGCATCTATTCCTCCCGCTGGATGGGCCGAATGCTACCATCCCTCTGCTCGAACCGGGAGGACGTATGAAACGGCGGCATGTGTGGTGTGGCGCGGTGGCGATGCTGGCTGGCCTGACCGTGGGGGTCCTCGCGCAGGCGCAGGGGCGGAGGGATTTCGACGCGGAATACCGCGCGGCCGTCCAGGGGGCGAAGGACGCCGCCGGCTTCGAATTTCTCGGCACGCTGGTCCGTACATGCCTGCTGCCGCAGAGCGGGGGCGAGAACACCAGCGACACCGTCCCTGATTACGTCGCCGATCCGAAGAAGGCGCCGGCGCGCGACACGTGGTACGCCGAGCCCGCGAAGGTCTTCGACGACGTCTATTTCGTCGGCGGCAAGGTGCACTCGGCGTGGGCGCTGACGACGCGCGACGGCATCATCCTCATCGACACGATCTTCCCCTACAACTCGGAGGAGCTGGTCGTCGGCGGGATGCAGAAGCTGGGGCTCGACCCGAAGCAGATCAAGTACCTCATCATCTCGCACGCGCACGCCGATCACATCGGCGGCGCGGAAATGATCCAGAAGAAATACGGCGCGAAGGTCGTCATGGGCGCGCCCGACTGGGAGTCGGTCGAGAAGTATCCGAACCGCTTCAAGACGATGGCGCCCAAGCGCGACATCGTCGCGACCGACGGGATGAAGATCACGCTCGGCGGGCGCACGGTGACCATCTGGTTGACGCCGGGCCACACGCCGGGCACGCTGTCGTACACCTTCACGGCGCTCGATCGCGGCCGCACCGTCAACGTCGCCTACTCGGGCGGCACCGCGTTCAACTTCGTCAACAACACGCCGGTGCCCGGCATCAGGAACTTCCAGACCTACATCGACTCGCAGAAGAAGTTCGCGGAGAAGGCGGCCGCCGTCAATGCAACCGTGCTGCTGTCGAACCACTCGGAGTTCGACGAGGCCGTGCAGAAGAACCGGATGCTCGGATCGAAAGGCCCGCATCCGTACGAGATCGGCGCGAAAGCCGTCCAGGACTACTTCAAGGTCATGGAAGGATGCGCCCGCGCCGCCCAGATCCGCCTCGAGCAGCGCCAGGCGACGGCGACCAACTGACGCTGGTTGGTGGTTGGTAGTTGGGAGTTGGTGGTGGGCCGGCTGAAGCCGGCCCCTACGAGCCGGCCCCTACATCGTCAGCAGCGCCGCCATCAGCTCGATCCCGTCCCACAAGTTCTGCAGCCGCAGGTTCTCGTTGAACGTGTGCTGGTTGTCGTCGTGGTTCGCGATCGGCACGATGACGGTCGTCGCGCCGAGCGGCCGCTCGAACGCCTCGAGCGGCACCGCCGCGCCCATCGTCGGCAGCTTCACGACCGGCCCGCGCGCGCTCTCGGCGGTGCGGATGACTTCCTGCGCGATCGGCAGCGTCATCGACGTGCGCCGCGCTTCGGTCCCGGCGCCGAAGACGACCCGGGCGATCTTTGCCCGCGCGCGCCGCGTGTCGGCATCCGGTTCGCGGTCGGTGACGTAGAAGCCTTTGCGCGCGATGAAGTCGCGGAGCAGTTGCTGCGTGCCGGCGATGTCCATCCCTTTCACGAGCCGGATGTCGAGCGTGGCGACTGCGGTGGACGGGATGACGTTGCTCGCCTGCGCGCCGGTGCGGCTGCTCGCCATGCCGCGGATGTTCAGCGACGGCTGCGTCAACAGCTCGTAGAGCGGCTTCGGTGCTTCATCCGTCGAGCCGAGCCAGAACTCGTTGCGCAGCTGCCTGTCAATCGGCGGCGCGCCGGCAATCGCCTCCTGCTCGAGTGGCCCGAGCGGCTCGACGTGGTCGTAGAAGCCGGGAATGACGACGTGGCCCTTCTCATTCTTCATCGAGGCGAGCAGGCGCGCGAGCTCCAGCGCGGGGTTCGGCGCCCAGTTGCCGTAATGGCCGCTGTGCAGCTCGGTGCGCGCGCCATAGACCGTGAGCTCGAGCGTCATCACGCCGCGCGCGCCGAAGATGAGCGACTGCTGGCGCGTCTGGTAGACCGGGCCGTCGCAGATCAACCAGACGTCGGCCGCGAACAACTCCTTGTTGGCGGCGATCGTCTTCTCGAGGTTCGCCGAGCCCGCTTCCTCCTCGCCCTCGAACGCGAGCCGGATGTTCGACTGCATGCGCAGCCCCGCGGCCTTGATCGCGTCGAGCGCGGTGAGCATGGCGACAATCGCCGCCTTGTCGTCTCCCGCGCCGCGCGCGTAGAGCCGCCACTCGGGATCGATCCGTATGCCGGCGGCCGGCAGCCGGATGGGCATGCCGCCGTCCTCGACGGGCCGATTGCGCAGCACGGGCTCGAACGGCGGCGACGCCCATTCCTTCGGGTCGAGCGGCTGGCCGTCGTAGTGCGCGTAAAGCCCGATCGTTCGCGTTGCGCCGGGCGTCCGGATCTCGCTGACGACGATTGGATTCCCGCCGGGTACCGCCACCAGCTTCGCGGCGAGGCCGCGGGCCTGGACCATCTTCGCGACGAGCTCCGCGTTCCGCTGGATGTTCGGCTTGTCGCTCGAGACGTTCGGCACTGCGAGCAGCGTCGTGAACTCGTCGAGGATGGCGCGCTCGTGCTGCTGGCGCCACTGCTGGGCGGCCTGGGCGGCGGGGTTGGATTGCGCGGCGGCCATCGCCGGCAGCAGGAGAAGCGCGAGCGCGCTCGCGAAGCTCCAAACTCCAAGCTCCAAGATCCAAGCTCCAAACATCAACCTGCCGAGACGCTGGTGCATGGCCAATAGTGTAGGATGCCCGCGTGCCCGGGCGGTTCGACATTCTCCAGGAGATAGAACGGCTCGATCCCGAGCGCGACCACCAGCGGATCGTGCACCTGTCGTTCGGCTACGACTTTCCGTGGGACTCGATCCGCGCGCTCGAGATTGCCCTGTATCGCACCTACTGCGTGCCGAGCATCTCGGCGCTCCTCGATCGCACCGGCGAGTTCCGCGAGCGCACGCAGCAGCGCTACGACGACACGTCGCTCCTCGTCGCCGAGATGTGCAAGTGGGGCTACGAGAGCGCCCGCGGCAGGGAAGCGCTGGCGCGGATGAACTGGGCGCACGGGCACTTCACGATCGCCAACGACGATTTTCTCTACGTGCTCTCGACCTTCGTCTACGAGCCGATCCGCTGGATCGATCGGTTCGGCTGGCGCGCCACGAGCCGCCACGAGCGGCTCGGCTACTACTGGTTCTGGCGCGAAGTCGGCAACCGGATGGGGATCGCGAACATCCCCGGGTCCTACGAGGCGTTCGAGGCGTGGAGCCGCGCGTACGAGCGCGCGCAGTTCCGGTTCGCGGAGACCAACCACCGCATTGGCGCGTCCACGCGCGATCTCTTTGCCGCGTGGTTCCCGCGCATCTTCACGCCGATCGTCCGCTACAGCATTTACGCGATGCTGGACGATGCGATGCTTGCCGCCTTCGGCTTCCCGAAGCCGCTGCCGCTGACACGTCCGCTGCTGCGCGCGGCGTTGACGCTGCGCGGGCGCTTCGTCCGGTGGCTGCCCGCCCGGCGCGCGCCCCACTTCTTCACCGACAGCCGGAACCGTACGTACCCGCGGGGCTATCAGATCTCGGAGCTCGGTCCGCCTCGGCTGGTCGCCGCTGAAAAGCGCACGGCGGCGGAAGTGACGCGCCCGGGCGATTCGGGGCGGTATGATGCGCCGCAGGTGAGGACGTGACCCGCAGGGAACTGCTCGCCGCCGGCCTCGCGCTCGGCGTCGCGCCCGCCTTCGCGCTGCGCGCGACGGCGGGCACGCCGCTGTCGAGCATCGTTGCGCTCGAGGCCCAGCAGCGCTCCATCGCCGATTTCTTCCGCGAGGTGACCGACGACTGGGTGCGCCACGATCCGACGCTGGCGACCTCGAACCGCTATTTCACCGGCGACGAGCAGGACATGCTCGAGCGCCAGCTGACGCCGCGAACGATCGAGTGGCGGCGTGATCGGATCCGCCGGGCGCGCACGGCCCTCCTCGAGCTCGGACGCTTCGACCGCAGCGGCCTCTCCGACGTGCTGCGCGTCTCGGCCGACCTGCTGCAGTGGCAGCTCGCGGCCATCGTCGAGAGCGAGCCGTTCCTCGACTTCACGTTCCCGCTCGAGCAGATGAACGGCGCCAACGTCACGCTCGTCGACACCTTCACGATTCGCCGCACGGTGGTGACCGAGCGCGACGCGGAGAATTACGTGGCTACGCTTCCGCAGGTCGCCACGAGCATGGACGAGTCGATCGAGGACGCGCGCCGCCTGGCGGACAGGAAGGTCGTCCCGCCGCGGTTCATCCTCGCCGCCACGGTCAGGCAGATGCGTGCGTTCGCGGAGATGCGCCCGACGCAGAACCCGTTCGTCGCGACCTTCGCCGATCGACTGTCCGCCATCCGTTCGCTCGCGCCGGTGCGGCGGCGCCAGCTGCAGTCCGACGCGGAGAAGATTCTCGTCGCGCAGATCTACCCGGCGTGGAAACGCGCCATCGAGCTGCTCGAAGGACAGGTGCCGCAGGCCACGGACGACGCAGGTTTGTGGCGGCTGCCCGGAGGGCTCGACGCCTACGCCTCCTTCGTGCGCTACTACACCACCACCCCGCGGACGGCGAACGACATCCACGAGGTCGGGTTGATGCAGGTGAGCCGCATCGAGACCGAGATGGATCGCCTGCTTCGCCAGATCGGACGCACCGGCGGGACGGTCAAGGATCGGATCGCGAAGCTGAAGCTCGACATGCAGTACCCGAATCCGCGCTCCGAGCAGAGCCGCGACCAGATCATGAAGGACATCGACGGCATCATCCGGGACGCGGAGCGGCGCGCCGCGCTGCTCTTCGACCGCCGGCCGGTGTCGCCGGTCGTTGCGCGTCCGTTCCCGGCGTTCCGCGAGGCGAACGCGGCCGCCAACTACAACGCGCCCGCGCCCGACGGCTCGCGGCCGGGCACCTTTCAGTTCCCGCGGCGCGTGGAGATGATGACCAGGTTCGGCCTGCGCAGCATCGTCTACCACGAGACGGTGCCGGGCCATCACTTCCACATCGCGCTGCAGACCGAGAACAAGCAGCTGCCGCGGTTCGTACAGGGGCGCCTGTTCGGCGGCATCTCGGCGATCACCGAAGGGTGGGGCCTCTACGCGGAGCGGCTCGCGGCCGAGAGCGGATGGTACGGCGACGATGTCGAGGGACGCCTCGGGCAGCTCGATTACGAGCTGTTCCGCGCGCGGCGGCTGGTCGTCGACACAGGCATCCATGCGAAGAAGTGGACGCGGCAGCAGGGGATCGATTACGGCATCGAGGCGAGCGAGGTCGAGCGCTACGTGGTCTATGCCGGGCAGGCGTGCTCGTACATGATGGGAGAGCTCAAGCTGCTCGAGTTGCGCGACAAGGCGAAGCAGGCGCTCGGCGAGAGGTTCTCGCTACGGGACTACCACAACGTGGTGCTGACCACGGGGGTCGTGCCGCTCGACGTGCTCGAGCGCGAAGTTGACCGCTACGTAAAAGGCGTCAGGTCCGTCTGACCGTGACCGGTGGTGATGATGATGAAGACGATGCGCGCGTTCAGGATCACTGGGCTCCTCGCGGTCGCGCTGCTGATGGCGGCGGCGGCCTCGGCGCAGGAAGTTCGCGTCGTGACCTCGGGCGGGTTCACCGAGGCCTACAAGCAGCTCGTGCCGCGGTTCGAGCGCGAGACGCACGTCCATGTCATCAGCGCGTTCGGCGCGTCGATGGGCGCGACGCCCGATGCCATTCCGAACCGCCTCAAGCGCGGCGAGCCGATCGACGTGATCATCCTCGCGGGGCCGGGGCTGGAGGCGCTGATCAAGGAGGGACGGGTCGATCCGCGCAACCGTTTCGACCTCGTGCGCTCGCTCATCGGCCTGGCGGTGCGCACGGGTGCGCCGAAGCCGGACATCAGCACGGTCGAAGGGCTGAAGCGCACGCTGCTGCAGGCGAAGTCGGTCGGCTACTCCGACAGCGCCAGCGGCGTCTACCTCAGCACCGTGCTGTTCCAGAAGCTCGGCGTCGCGCAGCAGGTGCTGCCGAAGAGCAAGAAGATCGAGGCCTACGAGCGCGTCGGCGACGCGCTCGCACGGGGCGACATCGACATCGGCTTCCAGCAGATCAGCGAGCTTCGGCCGGTGCCCGGCATCACCATCGTCGGCCCGCTGCCGGAAGGCGCGCAGGAGGTGACGATCTTCTCGGCCGCGATTCCCAACGGCGCGAAAAATCCGGTGGAAGCGAGGAAGCTGATCGACTTCCTCTCCTCCCCGGCCGCGGCGCCGACTATCAAGCAGACCGGCCTGGAGCCCGTGAAGTAGACGGCTTCACTTCCCCATGTAGCTGACGCGCCAGATCGAGTTCGATCCGTCGTCGGTGACCATGATCGCGCCGTCCTGCGCGACGGCCACGCTGACCGGCCGCCCCCACACCTGTCCGTCAGGCGTCACGAAGCCGGTGAGAAAGTCCTGGTATTCGCCGGTGGCTTTTCCGTTGCGCATCGGAATGCGAATGACCTCGTAGCCGGTGCGCACCGACTTGTTCCACGAGCCGTGCTGCGCGGCAAAGATGTCGCCGCGATACTCGGCGGGAAACTGCGAGCCGCCGTAGAAGCTGAAGCCGAGTGACGCGTTGTGCGCCTGCAGCAGCACGTCGGGCACGATCACCTTGTCCTTCAGCTCCGGGTGCTTGCCGGCGTGCCGCGGATCCTGATGGCCGCCGATGTAGTACCACGGCCAGCCGTAGAAGCCGCCTTCCTGGACGTGGGTGATGTAGTCGGGCACCAGGTTGTCGCCGAGGGCGTCGCGTTCGTTGGTCGACACCCACAGTTCGCCCGTCTGCGGATGCACGACGAGGCCGCCGCCGGGGTTGCGGATGCCCGAGGCGTAGACGCGCACGAACTGTCCCTCGGGCGTGTATTCGAGCACGTTGGCCCGGTGGACCTCGCGCTCGATCACGCTCGCATCACCCTCGGCGACGTTCGACGCCGAGCCGACGCCGACGAACATCCGCCTGCCGTCCTGTGAAAACGCCAGGTCCCTCGTCCAGTGCCCGCCACCGGAGGGCAGTTCCGGAACGACCGTGGCGGCCGGGCCGGTGGCTTTCAGATCGCCGCTCTTGTACGGGAACTTGACGACCTTGTTGGTGCTGCCGATGTAAATCCACTGCGGCGACGAGCCGGCAGGATAGAACGCGATGCCGTACGGGCGATCCAGGCCCGTGGCAAACACCGAGCTCTGCTCGGGCGTCCCGTCAGCCTTGCGGCCGCGAAACACCTTGATCTCTCCGCCCATGCTGTCGGCGACGAAGAAGTCGCCGTTGGGCGCCGTGAGGATCTTGCGCCCCGGGAAGCCGGTCGCATAAAGATCCACCTTGAAGCCCGGGAGCGCCTGCGGCCACGCGTTCGCCGGCCGCGGAATGATCATGGCGCGGTTGGTCGCGGACGGCGTCGCGAGCGGCCCCGGCAGGTCGGCCGCCGTGATCTTTCGCGTGATGCCGGGCTTGATCTGAAGATGGTCCGAAAACGCCGCGGTGCCGACCAGCATGCGCGCGGCATCGATCTTCGCCTGCCCGGCCTGCACGGCCCACGCGACGGCCAGGCCGAGCACTCCCACAACAACCGTCAGGCACACCTTCTTCATCGTCGTCTCCTCCGGGACGTGATCCTACGCCCGGTCGGGGCTTTTTGGTAGGATGCGCGTCCTCAGCCGTGCAACGTGACGGAAGGGAGTTTCAGCCTATGCGCATGCATCGTTTCGCCTGGACGCTGGCCGGCGTCGGCATCCTCGGTACGGCGATCGGCCTCGCCGGCGGCGCGCAGCAGGGGCAGGATTCCCGGGCAGCCCTGCGTGGCGCCATCGACATCCACGTGCACACCGAGCCCGACAGCCGGCCGCGATCCGTTGACGGCGTCGAAGCCGCGCGGCAGGCGAAGGCGGCCGGCATGCGCGCGATCGTCCTGAAAAACCATTACGAGTACACGTCGGGGCTCGCCTACATCGTCGGCAAGCAGGTGCCGGGCATCGAGGTGTTCGGCGGCGTTGACCTGAATCTCACCGTCGGCGGCATCAACCCGGCGGCGGTGGAGTACATGGCCGCGACCACGGGCTCGCGCGGCAGGCTCGTCTGGATGTCCACCTTCGACGCCGAGAACCAGGTGCGTTTCTCGAAAGAGAACCGCCCCTTCGTGAGCGTGTCGAAGGACGGCCAGCTCCTGCAGGCGACCAAGGACGTCATCGCGTCGATCGCGAAGCACGGCCTCGTGCTCGCGACGGGCCACGTGTCCGCGGAAGAAGGGCTGATGCTGGTGCGCGAGGCGAAGCGCCAGGGCGTCCAGCACATCGTCATCACGCACGCGATGAACGATCCGATCCGCATGACCGTGCCGCAGATGCAGGAGGCCGCCCGGCTCGGCGCGCTCATCGAGTTCGTCGGCGGCAACATCGGCGACGCTGACGGGAAGGCGCGCATGGACCGCTTCGCCGATGCCATCCGGAAGGTCGGCCCGGAGTTCTGCCTCCTCTCGTCCGACCTCGGGCAGAAAGGCAACCCGCTGCCGGCCGACGGCTTCGCCGCGTTCATCGGCGCGATGAAAGCGCACGGCTTCAGCGATCAGGACATCGATCGGATGGCGCGGCGCAATCCCGCGCAGCTGCTCGGCCTCCCGGCCACGTGATGCCGGAGCTCGCCGGCTGGGAAAGCTTCTACGTCATCGTCGGCTCGTCGGCTGGGGCGCTGACGGGCCTGATGTTCGTGGTGATGACGTTGATTGCCGACCTCGAAGAGGCCCCCTCGTCGAGCACCTCCGTCGGAGCGTACGGCACGCCGACGATCGTGCATTTCTGCGTCGGGCTCGTCGTCTCGGCCGCGCTCAGCGCCCCGTGGCGCTCGGCGACGGGCATCGCCGTCACTCTCGGCGTCTGCGGCGGGGGCGGGCTCGTGTACGTGCTCAACGCCGTCCACCGCGCGCGGCGGCAGACCGATTACCGGCCGGTCCTGGAGGACTGGCTGTGGCACTCGGTGTTTCCCGTCGTCGCATACGGGGCGATCTTGATCGGCGGCATCACCCTGCGGAAAGCGCCCGAAACCTCGCTTTTCGCGGTCGGGGCCGCCGTCCTGTCCCTGGTGCTGATTGGCATCCATAACTCGTGGGATACCGTCACTTACCTCGCTGTCATCCGGCGCGAGGGACGGCACCAGAGCAAGAGTTAGCGGTGTATACTTCCCGCCACTTTCCTGCGGCTCGCTCGACCGGTTTTCATCATTTCCGGCGTATTCGTGAACCCTCGTCAGGAGGCATTTGGATGATTCGCACGTGGGGAGTCCTGGTCGGCGTGGTCCTTCTACTGCTCGGAGCCGGCAACGCGTGGGCGCAGGCGACGGCACAAATCAACGGCAACATCGCGGACAGCAGCGGCGCCGTCCTGCCGGGCGTCACGGTGGTTGCCATCCAGACCGAGACAGGCTTCCGCCGTGAAGGCGTCACCGATGAAACCGGCTCATTCGCCCTCCTGAACCTGCCGATCGGCCCGTATCGTCTCGAAGCCTCGCTCGCCGGCTTCCGCAGCTTCGCGCAGAGCGGCATCACGCTGCAGGTGAACAGCAACCCGGTCATCAAGGTGACGCTGCAGCTCGGCGAGCTCGCCGAGACGCTCACCGTCCAGGGGCAGGCGCCGCTCGTTGAAACGCGCAATCCCGCCGTCGGCCAGGTCATCACCAACGAACAGGTCGAGGCGCTTCCGCTCGAAGGGCGCAACCCGGCGGCCCTCATCGTCCTCGCGGGCGCCGCGGTGGACACGGGCAACCCGTCGAGCCGCAGCCTGACCTCGAGCCGCGGCATCGCCATCGCCGGTGGCCAGCAGTTCGGCGTCGCCTACCTGCTCGACGGCGCGCTGCACAACAACGTCTACGACGGCGTGAACCTGCCGCTGCCGTTCCCCGACGCGATGCAGGAGTTCAAGGTCGAGACGAGCTCGCAGAACGCGCAGAACGGCTACAAGGCCGGCGGCACCGTCGGCGTCGCGACCAAGTCGGGCACGAACCAGTTCCACGGCGACGCGTTCGAGTTCGTCCGCAACCATCGCTTCAACGCGACGAGCCCGTTTGCGCCGATCAACCGCACCACGGGCAAGCGCGCCGACGACGGCCTGGTCCGCAACCAGTTCGGCGGCGTGATCGGCGGTCCGGTAGTGAGAGATCGGATGTTCTTCTTCGGCGCGTATCAGGGCACGCGCGCGACGCAGACGCCGGCCGACATCATCACCTTCATTCCGACGCCCGCGATGATCAACGGCGACTTCACGACGGTCGCCTCGGCGCAGTGCCGCGCGCAGGGCAACCTCGCCCTGCCCGCCGCGCTCGGCTTCGTCAACAACCGCATCGATCCGTCGCTGCTGAGTCCCGCGGCGGTGCGGATCGCCAAGATGCTGCCGACGAGCACCGACCCGTGCGGTCAGATTGCGTACTCGCAGACGACCAGGCCGCGCGAGAACCAGCCGATCGGCCGCGTCGACTGGCAGATGAACCAGGGCCACGCGCTCTTCGCGCGCTATCAGCTGTCGACGACGTTCTGGGAGCCGGCGCTCAACAACGCCAACGGCAACATCCTCGCTGCCTTCGGCACGGGCGCGGGCGGCCGCGACAACGCGCAGCACTCGCTCGCCGTCGGCGAGACGTGGGTGATGAACAGCACGATGGTCAACAACGTCCGCCTGTCGGTCAACCGGACACGCGTCCTGCGCACGCACGCCGACATGTTCGGCCCCGAGGACGTCGGCATCAAGATGTACTCACACGTGCCGCACTACATGAACATCACGACGACCGGCGCGTTCGGCATCAACACCGGCACGGAGACCTTCTCGTTCTACAAGCCGAACACCTACGGCCTGTCCGACGACCTGACGATGGTCCGCGGCAGCCACCAGTACGGCATCGGCGGCGCGATGTCGTTCTCGAACTGGACGACCGAGTCGAACGTGCGGTCGATGGGGCCGATCTCGTTCAACGGGGCGGTCACCGGCCTGCCGCTCGGCGACTTCCTGCTCGGCAAGGTGTTCGAGTTCCGGGAGGCGACGCCGTTCCGGCAGAACATCTCGCAGCCGTACTACGCGGTCTACGGGCAGGACACGTGGCGGATGTCGTCGCACGTGACGCTCAACTACGGCGCGCGGTGGGAGCCGTGGTTCCCGCAGAACAGCCAGGACAAGGCGTTCTACAACTTCGACTACTCGCGCATCACGTCGGGGACGCACAGCACCGTCTATCCACAGGCGCCGCTGGGACTCTTCTACCCGGGCGATCCGGGCTTCCCGGGCACGACGGGCATGCGGACCGTCTGGACGAACATCGCGCCGCGCGTCGGCGTCGCGTGGGACCCGAAGGGTGACGGCCGCACGTCCGTGCGCGCCGGCTTCGGCATGACCGGCGACTTCGTCAGCGGGCAGTTCTTCTTCGACTCGCGGTCGGCGCCGCCGTTCGGTCTCGAGCAGCGCCTGACGGGCGCGACGCTCGACGATCCCTGGGGTTCCGTGGGGAGAGTCAATCCGTATCCGATCTCGCCGTCGAACTATCCGTGGAGCGCGGCGTTGTACCCGCTCTACATCACGGTTCCCTACGACATCAAGACGACGCGCAACAACAGCTGGAACGTCGGCCTCCAGCAGCAGGTCGGCGACAGCATGGCGTTCTCGGCGACCTATATCGGCAACCACATGTACAACGTGTGGGGCGTCGTCGACGGCAACCCCGCGCTGGTGACGACGCCCGGCGCGACGGCGGCCGCGCCGTGCACGGTGAACGTGCCGGGCGGAGGCACGCAGACGTTTGCCAACTGCAACAACTCGCTCGATCAGCGGCGCGAGCTGAGCCTGATCAATCCGGCGGTCGGCCAGTACTACGGCTATCTCGACTACGTGTCCGACGCGGGGTGGCAGGACTACCACGGCCTGCAGCTGTCGGTGCAGCGCCGCCTGACTGCGGGCACGAGCCTGACCGGCAACTACACCGTGTCGAGCTGCGAGGGGCTGATCAACCAGGGCCAGAGCCCGTTGAACGTCGCGACCGGGTACCAGAAGCCGATCTCGGTGATCAACCCGCCGTCCGAGGCCGAGCAGCAGAAGATCTTCGAAGAGGAGAAGGGGCGCTGCGACGCGTGGCGGAAGCACATCTACAACGTGACCGCGAGCGTCGAGTCGCCGATGTTCACCAACACGACGGCGCGCCTGCTCGCCTCGGGGTGGCGGCTGTCGGGCGTGCTCCGCGGCTCGTCGGGCACGCCGCTGACGGTGACGGCGGGCGCCGACCGTGCGCTGTCGGGCATGCAGGCGACGACGCAGCGCGCCAACCAGGTGCTCGACGATCCCTACGGCGACGGGACGATCAACAACTGGCTGAACCCGAGGGCGTTCGCGCAGCCGGCGCTCGGCACCTACGGCACCTCGCCCCGCAACGGCTACGACGGGCCGGGCTTCAAGGTGCTCGACCTGTCGCTCGTCCGGCAGTTCTCGCTGGCGAACACGCGTAGAATTGAAGCGCGCGTCGAGGCGTTCAACGCGTTCAACTGGTTCCTGCCGGGCAACCCGACGGTGAACCTGAGCTCGGCGACGTTCGGGCGCATCACGTCGTACTCGACGATCGCCAGCCCGCGCGTCATGCAGTTCGCGTTGAAGTACACGTTCTGACGGAGTAGCCGATTGCGAGTGTCAACTCGCGTCCTTCTGCTGCTGGCGGGGGCCGTCTTCGCCAGCAGCGTTCTGTCCGCGGTCCTCACCGCGCAGCAGGCCGCTGTCCCTCTTCGCGCGTCGCGCGCCGGGGGGCAGGCGCCGGCCCCCGCCTCTTCGGCCGCGGCACCGGCCATCGACGCGGCCCGCGAGCGACAGCTCTTCCAGCAGTTCTGCTACTCGTGTCACAGCGAGCGGGCGAAGGCGGCGGGGGTCGACTCCGCGAAAAAGCTGACGCTCGACACCCTCGATCCTGCCAACGTCCACCGCGACGCGAAGACGTGGGAGCTGGTGGCGCGGAAGCTGCGCGCCGGCATGATGCCGCCGGTCGACATGCGCCGGCCGGACCCGCAGACCTACGAGGCGATGGCGGCGTGGCTCGAAGCGGAGCTCGATCGCGACGCCCCGCCGTACACGCCGCCGCCGGGGCTCCATCGCCTCAACAGGACCGAGTACGCGAACTCGATCCGCGACCTGCTCGACCTGCCGATCGATCCGGCGAAATACCTGCCGTCGGACGACTCGACCTCGGGCTTCGACAACATCGCCGGCGCGCTCGGCATTTCGTCCACGCTCGTCGAGGCGTACATCACCGCGGCGCAGAAGATCAGCCGGCTGGCCATCGGCGAGCCGGAAGATCCGACGCTCGTCGTCTACCGCCCGCGCGAGGACACGTCGCAGGACTACCAGGTCGAGGGCCTGCCGTTCGGCACGCGGGGCGGGCTGCTCGTCGAGCACCTCTTTCCCTCCGACGGCGAGTACACGATCACGGTGACGCCGATCTTCGGCGACAACATGACCCCGATCGGGTTCGGCTCGGTGCCGTGCGAGCAGATCGAGTTCCTGCTCGACTCCGAGCGGCTGGCGCTGGTGGACTGGAACGGCGGGGGACGGGCGCCGGCGACCGAGTGCCGCGGGCGCCTGCAGACGGCGGCGCGCACCGGGCAGGACGGGCCGGAAGCGTTCTTCGGCAAGGGCGCGCCGATGCGCGTGCGCACGCACGTGACCGCCGGTAGCCACATGGTGGGCGCCACGTTCCTCGCGACGCAGTACGCGCCGCTGCTCGATCTCGACCGGCATTTCCGCCGCTCGACCATCCAGACCGGACCGACGCCCGGCTACACGTTCTTTCCGCACGTCGGCACGGTTCGCATCGAGGGGCCGTTCAGCGCCACGCGCGCCGCCAGTTCCCCGAGCCGCCGCAAGCTGTTCCTCTGCACCCCGCCGCGGGCGAGCGAGGAAGAAGCCTGCGCGCGGCGCATCGTGCAGAACCTGGCGACCGGCGCCTTCCGGCGGCCGGTGGCCGCGGCGGACGTCGACGCGCTGATGGAGTTCTACCGGCTCGGACGCCGCGAGAAGGACTTCGAGCTCGGCGTCGAGGAAGCGCTCGCGCGCGTGCTCGCCTCGCCGCAGTTCATCTATCGCATCGAACAGCAGCCGGCGGCGCTCGCGGCCGGCCAGACCTATCGCATCGGCGACATCGATCTCGCCTCGCGCCTCTCGTTCTTCCTGTGGAGCAGCCCCCCGGACGAAGCGCTGCTGAAGGTCGCGCAGCAGGGGCACCTCAAGGAGCCGGCCGTTCTCGAACAGCAGGTGCGGCGGATGCTCGCGCATCCGAAGGCGAGGGCGCTGTCGGTCAACTTCGCGGGGCAGTGGCTGAACCTCCGCGGCCTCGACAGCGTGGCGCCCGTACCGGCGCTCTACCCCGACTTCGACGACCCGCTCCGCCAGGCGATGCGTACCGAGGTCGAGATGCTGTTCGACACGATCGTGCGCGAGGATCGGCCGATCACCGAGCTGCTGACCGCCGACTACACGTTCGTCAACGAGCGCCTGGCCGCGCACTACGGCATGCCGAACATCTACGGCAGCCAGTTCCGCCGCATCACGCTCGGTCCGGACATGGACATCCGGCGGGGCCTGCTCGGCAAGGGCGCGTTCCTGACGACGACGTCGAAGCCGGATCGCACTTCGCCGGTGACGCGCGGCAAGTGGATCATGACGAACATCTTCGGCATGAGCCCGCCCGACCCGCCGCCCAACGTGCCGCCGCTGCCGGCGCGCGCCACCGACGCGCGCGGCAGCGAGCACGAGCCGACGATGCGCGAGAAGATGCTCGAGCACCGGGTGCGGGCCGACTGCGTGCAGTGCCACCGGATGATGGACCCGATTGGCTTCGCGCTCGAGAACTTCGACGCCGTCGGGTTATGGCGCACAACAGACGAGGGGACGGCCGTCGACCCCTCGGCGCAGCTCTTCGACAACACGATGGTGGACGGCCCCGTCGCGCTGCGGCAATGGGTGACGCGGTATTCGAGCCAGTTCGTGCGCGTCAGCATCGAGAAGCTGCTGACCTACGCGCTCGGCCGCGGGCTCGACTACCAGGACATGCCGCTGGTGCGGTCGGTCGCGCGCGACGTCGCGCAGAAGGACGATCGGTTCTCCGCGCTGGTGCTCGCGGTGGTTCGCAGCGCGCCGTTCCAGACGAACACGAAAACGGAGTAACCGTACGTGGGGTCCGGCATCAGAATAGTACGTGCGGTCCGGCTTCAGCCGGACCACAGGAATGGTACGTAGGGTCCGGCTGCAGCCGGACCAGAAGGACCAAAGGGAACACACCATGTCGTTCGTGATGAAAAAGCAGATCCCCCGGCGCCTCTTTCTCCGCGGCGCCGGCGTGACGCTCGCGCTGCCGCTGCTCGACGCGATGACGCCGGCGATGGCGCAGAGCGCGGTCGCGCCGAAGCCGCGCTTCGTCGGCATCTTCTTTCCGCATGGCATGGCGCCGGGCCTCTGGGAGCCGCAGGCGGAGGGCGCGCTGCCCGACAAGCTCCCGTTCGTCATCGAGTCGCTCGAGGCGGTGAAGAACCAGACGACGGTGATCACCGGCCTGTGGTCGAAGTCCGCGGAGCCGCCGGAAGGGACGACCGGATCGGACCACTGGGTGGCCGCCGCGTACCTCACTGGCATCAAGCCGCGCAAGACCGCCGCGGCCGACGCGACGGTCGGCAGCCCGACCATCGATCAGATCATCGCGCAGAAGATCGGCGGCGAGACGCTGCTGCCGTCGCTGCAGCTGGCGGTCGAGGATCCCAACTCCAGCTCGAGCAATTGCGGCGAGGGATACAGCTGCTCGTACACGAACTCGATCTCGTGGATCGGCCTGCCGACGCCGTCAACCGAGCCGCTGATGCGGACGGCGCCGCTGCCGATGGAGCTCAACCCGCAGGTGGTCTTCGAGCGGCTGTTCGGCAGCGGCGGGACGCCGGAGCTGCGCGCCGCGCGCCTCGTGCAGCGGCGCAGCATCCTCGACGCGCTCGTCGGCGAGCTGACGCGGCTGCGGAAGGACCTCGGGCCCGCCGATCGCCTCGTCGTCAATCAATACGTCGACGAGATCCGCGAGATCGAGCGGCGGCTCGAGCTGGCCGCGAAAGCCTCGAGCGACGTGCCGGTGTTCGACCTGCCGCCGGGCGTGCCCGAGCAGTTCGACGATCACATCAAGCTGCACTACGACCTGCTGGCGCTCGCCTTCAAGGCCGATATCACGCGCGTCGCGACGCTGCTCGGCGCGCGCGACCTGACGAACCGCGTCTACACGTTCCCGAAGAGCCCGCTGTTCCCCGACGGCGGCACGAGCCCGAGCTTCCACGGCGCCTCGCATCACCAGGACGACGCGACGCAGATCCGCCGCTACGGGCTGATCAACCGGTATCACGTCTCGACGCTCGCTTACTTCGCGCAGAAGCTGCGGTCGATTCCCGAGGGCGACGGCACGCTGCTGGACCACTCGCTGATCCTCTACGGGACCAACATGGGCAACTCGAACCAGCATCAGCACTACGACGTCCCGCACTTTCTCGTCGGCGGCGCCGGCGGGAAGCTGAAAGGCAACCGGCACCTCCACTACGAGCGGAAGTCGGTGACGACCGGCAACCTGCTGCTCAGCCTCCTCGACCTGTACGGGATCGAGAAGGACGTGCAGGGCGACAGCACTGGGAGACTCTCGAACCTGTAGGGCCGGCTCGTAGGGGCCGCCTTTAGGCGGCCCGACAACATATGAACGGACGCTTCCTGGCACTCGCCGTCGCGGTTTTCTGCGGCGCCACCGTCGCCGCGCAGACCGCCGACCCGCAGGGTCCGCGCCGCGCGGCCGATGCCGTGACGCCGCTGCTGACGGCGATCTACCGCGGCGACCTGCAGGCCGTCGAGCGGCTGATCGCGGCGGGCGCGAACGTACGCGCCGCCAATCGCGAGGGGGTGACGCCGCTGTCGATGGCATCGCTCGACGGCGACATGCGGATCGTCGAGCGGCTGCTCGCCGCCGGCGCAGACGCGAAAGAGCGCGGGCCGAACGGGGAGACGCCGCTCATGTTCGCCGCGCGCAACGGCCGCGTGGACGTCGTCAGGCGGCTCGTCGCCGCCGGCGCGGACGTCAACGCGCGCGAGGCGCTGCGCGG
>Ga0070705_100000036_pt1 | contig 67281 bp, 59 predicted proteins | sample KBSK5253metaG_FD_65455 | JGI IMG/M metagenome (GOLD analysis project Ga0070705, IMG submission 65455) | Corn, switchgrass and miscanthus rhizosphere microbial communities from Kellogg Biological Station, Michigan, USA - KBS K5-25-3 metaG | ecosystem: Host-associated > Plants > Roots >... | reverse complement strand
CGCCCGTAAGCAAGCCGCAAGCGGAAGATGTCAGAATCGATGCCATTCGCAAACGCCGGCTTGCCGCCGAACAGGTCGAACTCGAATACGCCGGTCAGCTTCGCGTCGTCGAAAATCTTGGTTTCGTAGCGCAAACCGAACCGGCTCGCGCGAAGAGTCGCGCTGAAGTTCTGATGATTCTGATCCGCTGACACCGTACGTTTCTGCGCGAACAGCGGAATGTCGATGGTGTTGGAGCCATGACTTCCGTAGGTCGTGTTGAGCAAAATGCTTCCGTATATCTTGACCGGGAGTTTCGACTGCGTAGTTACGTCGCCTTGCGGTTGCGCTTGCGCGGCGCTTGAAGGTTTCGCGGCCGCCTCAGTCGCCGGGCGCCCAGGTTCGGCGGGCGCGGGAATGACGTGGGCTGCCGTACTCATCACCGGCGTCGCCGGCTGACCAGAAGCCGTGGAACTGGCTCCCAGAGCCACAAGCGTCTGGGTGTACTCCTCGCGGGTTATCACGCCTTTTGACAGCAGCAATTCAGCCAATTGCCGGTCAGCTTGCGACGCCGATGAAGCATCGCCGATCCTCGCGGCTTCCTGGTCGGTGATAATTCCCTTTGACTGAAGCAGCCTGACAAGCGGGCTGATTGAAGTTCCATTCTCTCGTTGCTGAGCGGGAGTATGGACGAAAAACGCTATGAGAAAAAATGAGGCGATCATCAGGTGCGAGAATTTTGACATGTGTTCGAACCTCCTTGTTGAAGCTGACGGGACGGTTGGCGAGCCTGAAAGAGCATAGGCTGTCTGCAAGCGGGGAGATGCGATGTTCATTCCAGTCGCCGGTTATTAGCCGGCGTAGTGATCACGTAATAGAGGAACTTCACTCGGCTTCATCTCGATCGCGGGTCCTGCGCGCTCGCTCAGTCTGGCGGCGGCGGGCCTCTTCGTAGTCGTGACGAGGATCGCGGCCAGTCACTTCGCGATACCACGCAGGGTGATTCGTCCACGCCCATGCGCGGCTTACCACTCCGCGAGTCATTGCGTGAAAAGTCCCCGGCTGTCCGAAGGTGCTGAGGTAAATGTGAATGAAGATTCCGGCAAGCATGATCAACGCGAATATGTCGTGGAATATATAGCTGATGGCTACAGCGAGGCGGCCCGTTATCTCAGGGAACCACATCAGCAACCCGGTGATCAAAAGCACCAGCCCGCCTATTACGATTTCCCAAAACTGAAGCTTTTGCCCGCCGTTGTAGAATCCGACGTATTCAGGCTCGAGCTTGTCTTCGTTCCTGACGTACCTCTTGATGTCGCGAAGCCACTTGCTGTCCGCATCGGCCCAGGTCATCACGCCTCGCCAGTTTAGGAATTGGAAGAACCAGGCGACGACGAAACCGAGTCCAAACCACGGGTGGAGGAATCGGGTCATTGGCCCTCCTCCAAAAAGCGGCGCCAGCCAGCTATATGTCCATGGCGAGTACACCGCCAACCCGGAGAGCAATGCCGCGAAGAAAAAAATCGCCACAGACCAATGAAGAAAACGAGTGTAAGTTGGATGCCGCAACAACTCGCCCTCGTGAACGACGGTCCGGCCAAGCCCGCCGAAATCGCGCTCTACCATGTCGTCGTACGGTTCAGCGGATGTCGTCATACTTCCTCCTCTCTCGCTTCAGGCTGCGGCCGTTTCGGTCCGGTGAAGATGTAATGGAAGATGACCGCCAGCAATCCCAGCAGTGCGATTAACAAGCCGATCGGCTTTGCCAGCCATTTCCAGTACGTATAGCTGAAAGGTATCCGCGGATCGCTGGGCAGACCGCCGTACAACTCGGGATGTTTGGCATCGTGAAGAACGTAAATGACATGCGTTCCGCCGATCGAGCTTGGATCGTACACACCCGCGTCCGCGAATCCCGATTGCTCTCGAAGCTGAGTCGCCCGCGCCTCGGCCAGTTCCTTCATCTCCGATTTCGTGCCGAAATGCAGACAGCCTGTCGGACACGCCTTTATGCACGCCGGCTCGAGCCCTGCTCCGACTCGATCCGAGCACAGCGTACACTTGAAGACCGTCTTGGTTGACGAATTGAATTTCGGAATGTTGAACGGACATCCGGAAACGCAATATTGGCACCCGATGCAATTCTCCTGGTTGAAGTCGACGATGCCGTTCGCGTACTGAACGATCGCGCCATCAGCCGGACACGCTCGCAGGCATCCCGGATCGGCGCAGTGCATGCACTGATCTTTTCGCATCAGCCACATCTGTGTGCCGTCTTCGCGCTGATGCTCGTTGAACTTGATCAGGTTCCAGTAATTCCACTCCGTTGTGGGCATCGTCTGGTAAGTGTTATCGAAGGTCGTTTCGCGAAAGGGATATTTGTTCCATTCGACGCAGGCGACTTCGCAAGCCTTGCAGCCTATGCAGGTCGTGACGTCCACCAGCTTGCAGATTTCGAGTTCGCGCTGGACGCCGCCGCCGGGAACGTTCCCGACGTGGCCCGAGATCTGCACTATCTGAAGCGTTCGTTCCGTAGCCATATCGGCAACCCCCTTCTAAATCTTCTCCAGCTTCACGAGGAAGCCCTTGAACTCAGGCGTGTAGGCATTGGGATCGAAAACCGTGGGCGAAAGCTGGTTGGCGAGGTCCTTCGCGGTCTTGCCCCCATCCTCGGAGATGCCGCGATAACCCCAGTGAATGGGGATGCCGATTTGATAGGTCTTCTCTCCATCAATCAACATCGGCTTGATGCGATTTGTAACCATCGCCTTCGCAACGTAGTCCGACCGAGCGCTCGACACCCTGACCTTGTCGCCGCCCGCTATGCCCAACTCGCTTGCCAATTCGGTTGGGATTTCGACGAAGGGCTCGGGAACGAGCTGCACGATCATCGGATTGTTTTTGGTCCAGTAGTGATAGTGCTCGGTCAACCGATACGTGGTGCAAACGATGTTGAAACCCTGCTCGGGCGTGCCAAGCTTGTCGTGCTCCGACTTCATTTGTTTTACAACTGGATTCGTTGACTGATTCGGATGAAGCGGATTTGCGATTGGGCTTTCGAAAGGCTCGTAGTATTCGGGAAACGGTCCCTCCGCGAATGCGCCGAGCGGCGCAAACAAGCGGCCGACGCCCTCGGGATTCATGATGAACGGTCCCATGTGATCCTTCGGGTTCGAGTCCGCTTTGAAATCGGGAATGTCATTGCCCATCCAGCGGCCCGCTGCTTCGTTCCACCAGACCTGTTTCCGCGATGAATCCCACGGCTTGCCCGATGGATCGCACGACGCGCGGTTGTACATCACTCGCCGATTCGCGGGCCAGGACCACGCCCAATTCTGATAAATGCCAAGGCCCGACGGATCATCCGTACCTCGGCGTTGCATCTGAGCGCCCGCTTCTGTCCACGAACCGCTGTAAAGCCAGTTGCCGCAAGCCGTCGTGCCATCGTCTTTCAACCAGGCGAAACCGGGCAATTGCTGACCGGCCTTTATCGTCACTCCCGGTTGAGCCGGATCTGTAAGATCGGCGAGCGCGCGCCCGTTGATTTCTTTGGCCACTTCGGAAAGCGACGGGTTTAGGGGGTTCGTGTACGCCCATGTCAGGTTGAGAATGGCGTCAGGAAACTTCCCGCCTTCACTTTGATAGAGCTCTCGCACCTTGATGAAGATTCGCGCGAGTATTTCCTGATCCACTTTCGCGCTGCCCGGCGCCGGCACCGCGGCGTACTTCCATTGAAGCCACCGAGCCGAGTTTACGAACGTGCCATCCTTTTCGGCGAATCCCGCGCCCGGCAACCGATAGACGGCCGTGTTGATGTTCTTCATCTCGTCTGTCGTTATTCCGGGAGCCTTCCAGAATTCGCTGGTCTCATCCGGGAAGATTTCGCACACAACCAGCCAATCCGCTTTCTTTAGCGCGTTGATGTTCTTTTCCGAGCTCGGCCCAATCGCTACGCCGTTCATGCCGAACGCGAACAAGCCTTTGACCTGGCCGTTGTACATTCGATCCCACATCTCGACCCAGGAATACCGGCGATCTATTTTCGGCAAGTAATGAAACCCGAAATCGTTTTCCTTCCTGGCGGCATCGCCGAACATCGACTTCAGAAACGAAACCATGAATTTCGGAGTGTTCGACCAGTAGTTGAACGAATCCCACTCCGATGGCTTGGACACTGTGGGCGTTGTTCGCTTGAGGAACGTTGCCAGATCGGTGTCAGTGGGATTCAGCATCTTCAGATAACCCGGGTAGATGTCGAACACGCCGCCCATATCGGTCGCGCCCTGAATGTTCGAGTGGCCGCGAAGCGCATTCATCCCGCCGCCCGCTCGTCCGATATTTCCAAGCAGCAACTGAAGCATCGCCGCCGTGCGAATCATTTGCGTTCCGAACGTGTGTTGAGTCCACCCAACCGCGTAAATGATTGTCGCGACCTTTTTCATGTCGCCGTTCTTGCGAACCGAGGTGAACATATCCGCAATCTCGAGGAACTTGTCTTCGGGAATTCCGGTGATCCTTGCAACCATCTCGGGCGTGTAGCGGGAGTACTGTTTCTTTAGCAACTGAAACACGCATCGGGGATGCTGAAGCGCCGGATCATAAGCGGTATTGGGAGGAAGCATCGGAAGAGGCTTAGGTGAGCTTTGTCCCATTGCTCCAATGCCGCTCGCGGCTTGATGTCCGCCGCCCACCGCGCCCTGCCCCCCTCCTTCATTACTCTGCTGGGAGCTAGCGGCGGCGGGTGTCGCTCGCGACTTGGCAGATGCTTCGCCGCCGCTGGCCACAGAAGCGGCTCCAGAGGCCATTTCCGTGCCTCCAATCAGGCCACCTTCTTCGTAATTCCAGGTCGATTTGTCATAGACCTGCGTCGCCGAATCGAAGCCCGAATACAAGCCGTCTTCAGGAAGCTTGAATCCCTCTTTGACGATAAACGCCGCGTTGGTGTAGTTGACGACATAGTCTCTGGCGATGCGATTGTTGTCGATCGCGTACTTGATCAGCCCGCCGAGAAGCGCTATGTCGGCGCCAGCTCGGATCTGGAGGAACTTGTCGGCGACTGCCGCCGTGCGAGTGAAGCGAGGATCGATTACGATCAGTTTCGCGTTACGTGTTTTCTTCGCTTCAATGACCCATTTGAATCCACAGGGATGATTCTCAGCGGGGTTGCCGCCCATCACCAGCATCATGTCGGTGTTCTTGATGTCGATCCAACCGTTGGTCATCGCGCCGCGCCCGAATGTTGGTCCCAAACTTGAGACCGTCGGGCCGTGTCAAACACGGGCCTGGGTTTCGAAGTAGCAGACCCCCATGCTGCGCATCGCTTTGACCGCGAGGAAATTCAACTCGTTGGTATCGGTGCATCCACCAGTCCAGCCAATGCCTTCGCATCGGTTGACCAATCGTCCCTGATCGTCCTTTTCGATGAATGTCTCATCGCGGGTTTTCTTGACCAGGCGCGCGATCTCGTTGATGGCATCGTCCCACGAGATATCCTCCCAGCGATCGGAGCCCGGCCGCCGCACTTGAGGTTTCGTCAAGCGCCGATCATTAAGGATGTCCTGTTCGAGCGACGCGCCCTTCGGACAAAGCGTGCCGCGATTGATCGGGTGATCGGGATCGCCCTCCACGTGCACCACCTGCGCAGTTGTGTTCTTGGCCTTGTCGCCGAGGGTGTGGATGATTACGCCGCAACTCACCGAACAGTATGGGCAGGTGCTGCGAGTCTCGGTCGTGCGCGAGATTCTAAGCGCCTGTGTTTGCGCGTAGGCCGGAGCGAGGTCGAAGCCGAATGCGGAAACTCCGGCTCCTGTGACAAGGCCGGCCTTGATGAAAGTTCTCCTCGAAACCTCCATAAGAGACCTCCGTTGTTGATCGCTTATCTGAGTCAGAGGCGAGACATTGACATGTAGCTGGTGTCGCGCCGGGGGAGAGAGATAATTCTAGAGATTGGTGTCTGGGCAGGTGTCCCCGGTAAGTGAGACTCTTGACTGAAGCTGCGTGCTTCACAGCCTGGCTCCCTTGCGTTGTAAGAAAGCGTCCAGAAATCACAAAACCAAAATGACTAAGTCATATGTACACCCGGGCGCGGAGGAGTGTCAATCAATCCTAGTGGCGAAGTGTCACGACTAAATCAAGGGTCATAGGCCAATCAAATTCATCTCGATCTTGATGTACTCGTGCTCGCGAGCCCATAAGTCCAGCGGCGCCGCGGCAACCTCGTCGACTAGCGGCACCGCGAAACCATATTTCGTCAGGTCCACAGCTTTGATGTAGTGCCTGCATGTCTCGCAAGTCTCAATACGAATGTGATCGTATTCAGGTGCATGGTGGTAGCCGATTCTGACGGGATCTTGTTCACCACAGTTTGCGCACACGACTCGGCCGAATGGCCAGTACCCGAGACACGTAGCGCACATCAAGTCGCGGCCGCCGCTCTCTGACGAAGCTTCCTTGATTTGAAGTACGCTAACCTGAGGTTTACCCGCGCAGAAGGGACACCGGTTCCCGCCGCCACCGAGACGTCGTTCAATTGGTTTGGCGCCGGCCTCGGAAAGCCACTGCGCATAAGGCTGAAGGAATGCCTTCGCGAAGAACGAACTGTCGGACGGCGCGTGCCAATAGTCGATCAGTGTTTGATCTCGTTCGCGCTCGTTTGCGGCCAGCAAATTCCTGGCTTCGCGGCCGAGCGCGTCGGGTCCGCTTGATTCGACCTTCGTCAGAAGCCGCGGCAGCATCGTTCGTAGAACCCGCAAGTCACCTTCGAGCGCACCGGAAGGAAGCCAGCCCTTGCGCGTGCGAAGGTATTCATAGATTTCGCTCTGTGCGCGCAGCAGCCCGGCATAGAAGGCAAGCAGTTCTTTTGACTCCGGTCTTTCCACAGCCAGTCTTTCGGCGCGTGTTATTCGACTATCCCAGCTTTCTTTCATGTCAATCACCCAATCATGTCCCGCCGCAAGCATATACTAAAGGCAGGCGCCGGGTTTGAAACTTTTCGCTGCGCGCTTTATCTTGTTTGCCTTATGCCGACACGCAATGATGCCTGGGAGTTGCTCTGTGAGTACACCAAGGGAGACTCGCTTCGCAAACACGCGCTTGCGGTCGAGGCGGTGATGACAGCATACGCGAGCAAGCTTGGCGAAGATGAGCAGAAGTGGGCACTCGCCGGGATGCTCCACGATTTTGATTACGAGATGTACCCGAACCCTCCGGATCACCCGCTGAAGGGCTCCGAGATTCTACGTGAGCGGGGGTACAGCGAAGAGATCAGGCGAGCGATTCTCGGCCATGCAAACTACACAGGCGTTCCGCGCGACACGTTGCTTGCCCGCGGCCTCTATGCGTGCGACGAACTCACGGGGTTCGTTGTCGCTTGCGCGCTTGTTCGTCCAAACGGGATCTGGGACCTTGAATCGAAATCAGTGAAGAAGAAACTGAAAGACAAAGCATTTGCGCGCACGGTAAATCGCGACGAAGTATATGAAGGCACCGCGGAGTTGAACGTCGATCTCGGCGAACACATTGACTTCATCATCGCAGCGCTGCGCGCCGTAGCTTTGGAAGTCGGCTTGAAACCACGATCGGATCAGCCCACCACTCAAGGTGACTGATCTCACCGTCCAATGAACATCGACAGATTGCGAAACATTGTTCTTCTGGTTTTACTCGTGGTGCTGGCGGGCCCCAGTACCCTGCGGACTCGCGCACTCGCGATCGAAGGACCGAGAGCAAAGCTGGCGGCGGACGCTTTGCGGCGCGCAGAGGAGCTTCGCCGTCAGTGGGCTCTCGATGCCGCCGAAGCCGCGTTTCACGAAGCCTCAGCCTACGACTCAACCAGTATTGAAGCTAACATCGGGTTGGCTCGCATCGCTCTGACAAAGCTTGATTACTCGCAAGCCCTGGGCTTCCTCGGGCAGATCCCCGGCGCACATCGCAACTCTTCCCAGATGCTTGCCGAATATGGAATGGTCTACGTCGCGGCGGAAGACCCGAAGCGAGCACGTCAGTACTTCGAGCAGGCGCTTCAAGTTTCGGCTAACGACGCCGCGGCAACGATCGGGTTTGCGAGTGTAGAGTTATTGGAAGGAGATTGTGATCGCGCCGAGGCCCGGCTTCGCGGACTGGTTGCGCGCGATGCGACAAACAGCGCCGCGCGATCGATGCTTGCTCGAGTTCTGCTCGAAACCAATCGTAACGCAGAAGCGTCGGTCGAAGCGCGGCAGGCTCTCGCGTTGGATGCCTTTAATGTCGACGCGCTCTATGCGATCGCATACGTGAAGTCGATCGAGCATAACGCGTCCGAAGCGCGGTCGCTGGCGCGGCGCGCTGTTTCACTCGATCCGTTTCATATTGCGGCGCGCCGAATGCTCTCGCAATACGTCGATGGTCAGGCGGGCTACAATCAAACGGTAACGGCCGAGACCCGCGCGTGCTACGATCGCGGGCGCAGGTTGAAGGACGCCGGCGAACGAACGCAGGCAGTTGCGGAACTCGAAGCCGCGTTGCGCATCGAGCCCCGTTACTATCGCGCGATGATCGCGCTTGGCGACGTGTGGCTGCGCGATGGTGATTACGATCGAGCGGCCGGGATCGCGCGACTTGCGATTTCGTGTGATCCGGATGGCACGCTCGGTCATCTGGAGTTGTGCTGGGCCTATCGCGGAATTCACGAGCGCGCGCGGCGTGAGATAGGAGCCGATGATTTCTCAGACGTGCTCGACAATCAACCCGCGCCTTCGGCTTATGCGGCAACCCGCGAAATCTTTCCCGAATATTCCACACTCAACAAACCGCAGCAGTCGGTGATCGACGCGGCGGTGGGACCGCTTGTGTCTTTCCTGCCAATGCTGGTGCGCAAGAAGGCGCGGCATTATTTGCTGGCTTATGATCAGCGGCCCGGTGATCTTCGCGGATTCGCGGACATGGGCGGCGACAAGACCTTCGATGGCCGGTACTACGACAGTCTTCGCGGCGTCGGCGGCCGCGTGGCGGTATCGGGCATCGAGTACCTGGAGCAGGCGGCGCGCGGCGGGTTCAACACGATTGCTCACGAGTTCGCGCATCAGGTTCACATCGCGGCGATGTCAAAGCGCGACGTTGCGGCGATCCATCAATTGTACGAAGAAGCGTGCCGCGAAAAACGAACACTGGATCACTACGCCGCGGCGAACGAGTACGAATATTTCGCGCAGGGTTATGAAGCGTTCATCTCCGAGCGAAAGCGCCCGAGCTTCGGCATAACGGGACGTCACACGCGAAATGAGCTTGCCATGCGCGACCCGCGGTTGTACAAATTTCTGCTCGTGCTAACCGGCGACTCGGCGCCTCAGAGAGCGGCCGGATATTGAGGTTGGTTCAGAATCACGTTTGCTTGACAAGAATTCTGGCTGCGTGCGAGTATGCTGCGCGGAGCTTTCCCGTGAGCAGTAGTCAGCAACTTCGACTGCTTCGCAGGCATCCCAGAGTTGAACCAATTTCAGTACAACTAAAACGGATAGGGCGCACATTTCGAGTTTGCTCGGATGAGATCAGTTCAGGAGGAGTATCATCTGATGAAAAGATTACTAACAGTGGTGGTGGCGGCGCTCGCGTTGGGGCTGGCGCTGTTTGTACCGCTCGCCTCAGCAAGTACGACCGCAGCACTTGCGGTCGCGCAGGATCAGGCGGAAGCCGATGCTTACAAGGCGTGGTACGATGCGAACAACCTTAAGGATTACGCCAAAGCAATGCCGCTGGCAAAAGCGTATATCGAAAAATTTCCGACCGGCAAATATGCTGATTATCTGAAGAAGACCTGGATTCCTTCGATTCGCGGTTACTTTTACAAGCAGGCCGCCGACGCCAAGAACGTAGCTGAAGTGATTCGAATCGGCAAAGAAGTACTCGCCGAGGATCCCGATAATCTTGACTATCTGTTAGCGCTGGTTGTTCAGATACGGGCGAATGAATTGTTCGCAAATCCACCGAACTACGCGCACGCAAGTGAGGCGGCGGATTTCAGCGGGCACGCGATTCGACTGATTGAGGCGGGGAAGGCTCCGGCAGCCGCCGATCCGAAGACGCCCTTCAATAAAGGCGCGACTCTGGCATATCTGCACGAGACCGTGGCCAAAGTGAATGAAGGCCATGCCAAGAATCCAGACAAGGCGCTTGCCTCATACGAGAAAGCCGCGGAGCTTGATCCCGCGACACCGGCGTACTTCTTCCATTGTGGCCGAATTCACAATGACAAGTACGCAACCGCCGCCCAGGCGTACGAGGCTGCGCAGAAGAAAGCTGATGCCATACCAGACGCGGACAAAAACGCCGCCGAACCCAAGCCCGAGGTTAAGGCAGCCGTGGATGGGGCGAAAGCGGCGCTGGCCGACGTCAACGGTCAGGCTGATGCAGTCATCAAGTGCTGGGCCCGATTTCTAGGCTTAACCGCCGAGAAGAACACGTGGGGTGAGACGCGCGGGAGGATCCTGCTGGCGTTCACGGAACTGTACAAGTACCGGCACAACGGCTCGACCGATGGCTTGGACAAGCTTATCGATCAGAATAAGCAGGCTCCCTAGTCTTTGAAAGAAGCTCGACAGTGGAAAAAGCCAGCTCTTCGTGGGAGCTGGCTTTTTGCTTGATCACGCGAGAAATTGGTTTCGCCGAGCGCCTTAAGTCTCACGGCCACAGGCGTGGCTGTGCTATATTCTGAAAGCGCATCGGATGTGCGCCGGAGTATGATCCTATTCGAACGCGAAAAGCTGTTGTCTCAACTCGAACAGAAGATCGGCTATTCGTTCCGATCTCGCGCGCTGCTTGATCGCGCGCTCACGCATCGTTCATTTGCGAACGAACGCGTTGGCGAAAATTGCCTGCACAACGAATCGATGGAGTTCCTTGGCGATTCGGTCCTTGGCTTCGTCGTGAGCGCCTGGCTGCTGGAACGCTTTCCCGACCTCTCCGAAGGAAAGCTGTCAAAGATGAAGGCCTTTCTCGTGAGCGAGTCCAGCCTTGTTGAGCTTGCGGGAGCACTGGACCTGGGCAGCTACATTCTGTTGAATCGCGGTGAAGAAAAAACTGGCGGCCGCCGCAAGCACGCGCTGCTCGCTGACGCGTACGAAGCTCTGATCGGCGTGCTCTATGTCGATGGCGGCATCACCGTCGCTGAAAAATTCCTGCGCCGCGAGCTTCGCCAGAAGCTGCACGGCATCGATCCATCTTCGATGATTGGCGCCGACTATAAGTCCGCGCTCCAGGAGAGGCTTCAGGGAGCAGGCGTACCGGCGCCTGAATACGCGGTGGTTGAAGTAACCGGGCCGGATCACAGGCGTTGCTTTCGCGTCGAGCTTCGAGTCGGCGGCCGCGCGATTGCGACCGGCGAGGGTAATACGATCAAGCTCGCTCAACAGGAAGCCGCTCGAAATGCGATCGAGTCAGACGGCGATCTGATCAACTCGGCCATCGAGCAAAGACGCGCTGCGCGGTCGGCCGATCAGACTTCTAATTCCGGCGCATCGAGTTCAAAGAAGGACGAACCTGAATTGATCGAAGAACAATTCAGCGCACCTTCAAAAGATGACGCGGATGAGCACGATTCGATTCCATTGGAGCACGCGGTTCAGGCCGCGAGCGCGTCAGAATCCGGGGACGAATTGCGCGCTGAACCTCCGGACGAGGCATTTGCACGCGAAGCTAGCCTGGCACTGCGCGCCGAAAGCGATTGATGTCGAGCTTTCGATTGTGAAGTGGGACTGCCCTTTGGGATAATCTAGTCTATGAGCGATCAAGTCGAAGCAACCGAAACTGCTCCGAGTGTCGAGGACGACACTCTCGCCGGAAGCAGCAAGCTGCCAATGCCGGAAGTAAGAACTGTGGACATGACGGACGCGAAGCCCAGCGGCGTCGCATTCAAGAAAAGCCTGCCTCGCGAGTATTTCGAATCAGCCGTCGTCACACTGATCATGGCGTTGTTTGGGATGACCTTCATTGTTCAGGCAGTCAAAGTCCCGACCGGCTCGATGAAGAACACGATCTGGATTCAGGATCACCTGCTGGTCAACAAGTTTATCTTCGGCCCCGATCGCTGGAACATTCCGATCCTTCCAGGACGCGAGATCAGGCGCGGCGACATCGTCGTGTTCAAGTTCCCGAAGACGCCTGAGACTAACTTCGTTAAACGCGTGATAGGGCTTCCCGGCGACACTGTCGAATACGACTTCAGCACGAACTCAGTCTACATAAACGGCCAGCCGCTGCCCGAGCGCCGGGTGTTTGTTGAATCTCAATACAACGACGATCCGGCGCCTTTGGTTGAGCAGCAAAGCGATCCCGATGGGCAGGGCGCTCAGTGGACCGCTTACTATTATCAGAACGATCACGAAAGCGTGGCGGCCAGTTACAGCGACGACAGCGCGAAGTATGCCACCAGGCAACCATTCAAAGTTCCGGTCAAAGGCGATCCGGTCACGGACGAAATCCGAAGCGATCCACAGATGCAGCGAATCTACGACGCGAACAACGACGGGTTATACGATACCGATCAGTACTTCTGCATGGGAGACAATCGCGACAACAGCCTCGACAGCCGATTCTGGGGCACGGTTCCTCGCAGCAGCATAGTCGGGCGCGCGATGTTTGTTTACTGGTCGATCGATCGCGGCGTCGATGAGAAGGGTGGATCATCCAATCCGCTGCTCGACTTCTTCACCAGGAGCCGCTGGTCGCGAACCGGCAAGTTCATCAAGTAAGCGAACTGATTCGCACTGCTTGTTATGAGATCTGGCGAACCCGGCCCGCCCACCGACGCCGAACTACAGAGTCTGCGCTCGCAGATCAGCGACCTTGGCTATCAGATTGACTCTTACAAAACAAAGAAGGCGGCCGCGTTTGGACTGGGCGTCTTCTTGCTGTTGTTGGCGATCGGCGCGCTCTACGATCTTGTCACCGGGAATAGCGGAGTGTGGATGATGCTTGGAGTCACGCGCGATAGTCTGAATTGGATCGCGGGGTCACTCGGAGTGGCTTCGCTGGCGCTACTGGGTTTCGGAGCTGGCTTGGTTATGCGCAGCGACAAAAGCCTGTCCGCGCGGCTCGACGAGATGGAAAGAGATTATGCAGAGTTGCTCGACGCCAGGAACCAAATGAGTTAAATCCGGAAGTCTCAACGTCGCGAGGTTCGATGAGGTATAATCCATCCGACACCAGGTGAGCCATGAGCACATACGCACCAAATTGTATCGAGGCAATTGAGCATCTCCCGGAGGGCGCAATGTTGCGGCTCGATGGGGTCAGTTGGGATGACTACGAGCGGCTGCTTGACGAACTGGCGGAATGGCCCGGACTTCGCGTGAGCTACGACCACGGGAGGCTCGAAATTGTGAGTCCGAGGTTTGAACACGAGCAATACAAGAGTTCCATTTCCAGGATGGCGCATATTCTGTCCGAAGTAATGGATCTACCCTTGGAAGCCGCCGGCGCAACAACCTATAAGCAAGAGCCGTTTCAAGGTTCAGAACCAGACGAGAGCTTCTACGTAAAGAATGCACATGCGATCATCGGCAAGAGTCGCATTGATCTCAATGTCGATCCGCCGCCCGACATCGTCGTCGAAGTTGACATCACCAACGAATCACTCAGCAAGTTTCCAATATACGCGGCGTTTGGCGTGCCTGAGATCTGGCGCTATGACGGCAAGCAGGTTGAAATTTATCATCTTGTCGCTAGGAGCTACGTTACGTCTGAAGAGAGCTTGTCGTTTCCACAGTTAACGGCCCAGGCGATGACTGACTTCCTCGAACAAAGTAAAACCGAGGGACAATCTGTAGCTCTCGTTTCGTTCCGTAAACGGATTCCGGAACTTCAAAAGCCTCGTCAAAGATGAAAGCGGATCCAGTCAAGCTCGAAATATTCAAATCCCTCTACTCATCGGTAGCTGAAGAAATGGGCGTGAGCCTTCGCCGCTCGGCCTTCTCACCAAACATCAAAGAACGCCGCGACTACTCGTGCGCAGTGTTTAATCGTGACGGTGTATTGATAGCTCAGGGCGATCATATGCCTGTGCATCTGGGCTCGATGCCGATGTCGGTTCGCGCGGCGCTCGAGACTGTTAAGCTCGATCCCGGAGACATCGTCGTGCTCAACGATCCATACGCGGGCGGCACTCATTTGCCTGACGTGACGATGGTGGCGGCCGTGTTCGGCGAGGGGGCGAGAGGGCGACGGGGCGAGGGGGAGACCGCAAAGGCCCGCCACGGATCGCTGCGTCGCCGTGTCTCCGCGTCGCCCCGTCCGCTTTTCTTCGTCGCAAATCGCGCGCATCACGCGGACATCGGCGGCGCAACACCGGGATCGATGGGACGCGCTGAAGAGATCTATCAGGAAGGACTCAGGATTCCTCCGGTCAAGCTGATGATTCAGGGACGCGTTAATGATGACGTGATGAGATTGATCGCTGCGAATGTCCGAGTGCCCGAAGAACGCGAGGGCGACTTGACCGCGCAGCTTGGCGCGATTGCAACCGGGCGCGAGCGGCTTCTCGAGATAGTCGAACGATACGGATTCAAAGAAGCCGATCTCTACGCGACACATCTGATCAATTACACAGGCGAGATGATGCGCCGAGTGATTAGAGACCTGCCCGACGGCGTCTACGAAGCCGAAGACTTTCTCGACGACGACGGCTATTCAGACGATCGAGTGCGCATTGCGGTTCGAATTGAGATACGAGGCGACCACGCTGACGTCGATTTCACAGGGAGTTCGCCGCAAGTTCGCGGACCGATCAACGCAGTCGAAGCGATCACCGTCTCGGCGGTTTATTATGTCTTTCGCTGTTTGATCCCCATGAACGTTCCCGCGAGCTGGGGAATCATGCAACCGATCAAAGTCACCGCGCCCGTCGGCACGGTTGTTAACGCGAGGCCTCCGGCTGCGGTCGCCGGCGGTAACGTCGAAACATCACAGCGAATCGTCGATACAGTATTGCTCGCTCTGTCTAAGTCGGGCGCACAGGTTCCCGCCGCAAGCCAGGGCACGATGAACAACCTGACGATAGGCGGAACAGATTCGCGCACCGGCAAGCAGTTCGCTTATTACGAAACCGTGGCGGGCGGGATGGGCGCGCGGCCGGGGCTCGACGGCATCGACGGGATTCACACTCACATGACCAATTCGCTGAACACCCCCGCGGAAGCGCTCGAATTCGCTTATCCGTTGCGCGTGCGTCGATACGGCATACGCCGTGGAAGCGGCGGGGGCGGCCAGTTTCGAGGCGGCGACGGAATCGTTCGCGAGGTGCAATTGTTGAGCGACGCACAGGTGACGATCCTTTCCGATCGGCGAAAGACCAGGCCTTATGGTTTGAACGGAGGCGAGTCGGGCGCGGCAGGCCGCACGTTTCTCATAACGACGCAGACTGGCGAGCGGCCGTTGGCTGGCAAAGACTCGGCGCACGCAAATGCGGGTGACCGGATTCGAATAGAGTCGCCCGGCGGCGGCGGTTACGGTTCGAAACAGAAATGATACCTCCGCGCGAAGTCCATTTCATGACAGCGCGCATGAGCCTTTGATAAGATTGCTCCCGAATGAGTGAAGCCCTACGAGAACGGCTCTGGCGTGTTCGCGAGCGAATCGCGCGAGCCGCCGAGCGTTCCGGAAGAACCGCGGAAGACATCACCTTAATCGCGGTCTCAAAAACATTCGATCCACACACAGTACAGCAAGCAGTCGACGCCGGCGCGCGAGACCTCGGCGAGAATCGCATTCAGGAAGCGCTGAGCAAAGCCGGACAGATCAACGGCGGCCCGCGCTGGCATCTGATCGGTCATCTTCAATCGAATAAGGCTCGGCAAGCAATCGAGACGTTTGATGTTATTCATACGATCGATAGCGTTCAGTTGGCTGAACGGCTCGACCGAATCGCAGGCGAATTGAATCGACGACCCGACGTGCTTGTCCAGGTTGATCTCGCGCACGAGCCGACAAAGTCGGGCGCCGATGAGCGAGAGCTTCCAGCAGTCATAGAAACACTCGACGCCACACGTCATCTGAATTTCCGAGGGCTGATGACATTGCCCCCGTTCTTCGAAACACCCGAACAGACGCGGCCATTCTTTCGCCGGCTTCGCGAGTTGATTGCGAGCTTGAATCAAAACCGCGAGAGTGCGCGGCAGTTGACGGATTTATCGATGGGAATGAGTCATGACTTTGAAGTAGCCATCGAAGAGGGTGCGACGATGGTGCGAGTGGGCACCGCGATTTTTGGCAGCAGAGAGGTTAACGATTGACTTTACTGGCGCTGGTTCTTTACTGGCTTTCACTGGCGGTGTGGTGGGGGACGATAGCCGTCTCATCTCTCTTCTTCTTGCGAGTCGTGCTGTCATGGTTGGGCGCGAATCCATTCGGCAGAATTCCTTATCATCTGACTCGGATCACCGAGCCGATGGTACGCCCGGTACGTTCTCAATTCGGCGGTATGCGTTTGCGGTACGACCTGATCCCTCTACTGGTGGGAGTGTTGATCCTTGTCACCGGATTGTTCATCGCGAGCATGCTCGGCCAACTTTCGCTGATACTTTTGGCGATTGGCAAGAACGTGATGGCAGGGGCGTTCGCCTCCGGCGCGATGGCCGCGGAAGTAATCAAGTTGCTGGGTCTGCTTTACGTCGTAGCGATCTTCCTGAGGTTTTTCCTCCCATTCTTTGGTGTAGGCTACAGGCACAAATTCTTCCATTTCCTGTTCGTGATCACTGAACCCTTGCTCAAGCCGCTTCGCAAAATCTTCATCGCCGGTATGTTCGACTTCTCGCCGATCGTTGCGATGTTTATCGTTCAGATTCTGACAAACGTGTTGGCTGAGATCATCAGCAAGTAAGTCTGGAGACCGGATGCTCGATCTCAAAGAGAAGGACGGCGCGGTCACTTTGAGAATCCGAGTTCAGCCGCGCGCTAGATTTACTGAAATCATTGGCGAGCATGCAGGCGCGCTGAAGCTGAAGATCGCCGCGCCCCCGGTGGATGGAAAGGCGAACGAAGAGTGCCGGCGCTTCCTTGCGCGGCTACTCGGAGTGAACGCCCGTTCGATAGAGATAGTGATGGGCGAGTCGTCTCGAGACAAGATCGTGCGGATTCACAGCACTGATTCCCGCCGGATTGCAGAGGCATTATCAGTGGTTCACACCAACGAATAAGCTGCCGCAAAAGAAGGGTGACTGTAACTTCTCAGCCACCCTTCTTTGTTGTGTTATTCACCGGCCGGCCTTCTCAAAATTGAAGACCGGTCAGCACTAACCTTGTTCATCACGGGCAACTGCTTAACTTCGTATACCCTGGTCCAGGCCCAAGTATCGCGCCGCCGCCGCTCTGATTCACCGGCACCACTACAGTCCGCGAGGCGGTGCTGATATTACCTAACCCATCGGCGACTTTGAGATTGATGGTGTAGACCCGGCCGTTGAGATTGCTGTCGCGCTCGGCTCGTAACTGGACCGACTTACAATTAGGGGCGATGACGATATCATTGACCGTGTTGCCATCGCCGGGATCCGGAGAGTTCTCCGCTTCGTCGCTGCTAACGCTTGTGATCCTCACGTTGCTGGTAAAGCTGCCACCGCAATTATCAATAGCGCTGACGACAAGTTGACTCAGCGAAATAGTCGTGTAGTTGTGATTGGCCGGCCACAACTCAATCGTCCCTGTCGTAAGCGTAATCTGCGGACCCTGAGTGTCGTTGACGTTCACCGTGAACATGCAGGAAGGTCCTGCCGCAGTGTTGCAAGTGACGGTCGTCGTGCCAACCGGGAAGAACGACCCGGAAGCCGGACTGCACGTCACTGTGCCGCAACCGGCGGGTGCGGTCGGAGCGAAGGTGACAGTAGCGCCACACTGGCCGGCATCGTTGCTAACCGTGATATTGCTCGGGCAGGTGATCGCGCACGGGATCACCGTCACCATGAACGAACACATTGCGTCAGGACTGTCCGGGCTCGCATCAGAGGCGGTGCAGACCACCGTCGTCGTGCCTGCAGTGAAGCAGAAGCCGGACGGCGGAGAGCAGACGACCGTGGCGCCGCCGCAGTTGTCGCTCGCCGTCGGCGGCGTGTAGTTGACAACCTCACAGCCGCCGCTTGCCACGGTGATGTTCGACGGGCAGGAGCTGGTGAAGCCTGGCGCCTGGGTATCCTTGACCGTCACAGTGAATGAACAGTTGGTGTCAGGACTGTCAGGGCTGGTGTCACTGGCTGTACAGGCCACCGTCGAAGTTCCTACAGGGAATGTCGAACCACTGGCTGGGCTGCAACTGATCGTGGCGCCGCCACAGTTGTCAGACGCCGTTGCCGTGTAATTGACTACCGCTCCGCACGTTCCCGCATCATTGTTCTGGATGATATTGGCCGGCAGGTTGCACGTCGGCGCCTGTGAGTCCTTGATCGTAACCGTGAATGAACAATTGGTGTCCGGACTATCAGGACTCGAATCAGAAGCTGTGCAGTTCACCGTAGTGGTCCCCAACAGGAATGTTGAACCACTGGGTGGGCTGCAGTTGATCGTGGCGCTGCCACAGTTGTCAGATGCAGTGGCTATGTACGTGACCACTGCTCCGCACGTCCCCGCATCATTGTTCTTCGTGATGTTAGCGGGAAGATTGCACGTCGGCGCTTGCGTGTCGGTCACAGTGACCGTTGTCGGGGCCGATGTGGTGGAGCAACCGTTGACCACGACGGTGACGGTGTAGTTGCCGCTCGCGGTGGCAGTGTATTGCTGGGATGTAGCGCCGTCGATGGAGTTACCGTTGAGGTTCCATTGGTAGCTGTCGGCGTTGCTTGAGTTCAGGATGACGCCGCCGCCGGGGCAGAAGGTCGTCGGACCTCCAGGCGTGATGGTCGGTGACGGCGCAAAGTCGCACGGGTTGAAGAGGCCAACGAGGACCGGGTCATGATCGGAAGCACGGTAGGGAGTGCCCGGCTGGAATACGACGCGAGGCGGAACCAACGCGGAGCCATCAGGCTTTTCATCAAAGGTGGCTTCCCCGACGTCCTTCACCTCGTCGTTGTAATCGAACAGGTCTACCTCATCGGCGTTGATGTGCCACGCATCGGCGCCGGTTACCTGCCCAAGCAGCGAGGCGCTGGCGAAGCCATAGTCGAGATGTCCGAGTTGGCCGTCGAATAGGTAAGAGTACGCGTTCGCGCCGTGGAAGAGGTTCTCGAGGTCGGTGAAGCCTGCGCCCAGAAGCGCCGTGACCGGGTCCTCCTTAGCGTATGCGTTGAAGTCGCCGAGGAGCAAGACGTCCGGGTCGCCGGCCGCCGGCAGCACGGTGCCATTGATCCAGGCGAGCAAGCGGTTCGCTTGGGCGGTGCGGGTGGCGTTGAAGCAGCCCTGGCCGTCCCCGGTATCGGCGTCCCCACCGGTGCCCGGGCACCCCTTCGACTTGAAGTGATTGACTATCACAGTGAAGCGCTGGCCGAACGCCGGGTTAGCCGGGTCGACCACATCGAAGGTCTGGGCGGTCGGCGGGCGGTTGTGAACCGGATCAAGATCCACGAGTGGCGAACCGACCGGCGAGACGATTCCGGTGCGGTATATCAACTGAACCCTGATGGCGTCGGTGCCCAGTGTCCCACCGGTGTTGACGAAGGCATAAGGATGGGCGCCGCCACAGCGCGCGTTCACCGCGCCGAGAAGGTCGGTGATGGTATCGGAGGGCGTGGTGTTCTCCAACTCCGCGAAGCCGTAGATGTCAGCGTTCAGCGAGCAGATCACAACCGAAGCTCGCTCGCGCTGGCGATTCAACTCGGCCACGCTATCTGCGCCACGGCAGTCTTGAGTTCCCCCGGGACCACAAGGTCCAGAAGAAGTGCTTGCGGTGGTGTCGATGGTGGTGAAGTAGTTGAGGAGGTTCATGCCAACGACCTTGATCAAGCCTCCCACGCTGGACGGCGTCGCCGGGCGCGGGTTGGCCACGGTGAAGGTCGTCGGGTTGGCGGCAGTCGGACGGATGCGCCAGGTGTCGGCGCCGAAACCTGGGAACGACCAGTGCAACACACCGGTGAGGCCGTTGACGATGTCGCCGCCGCGGAAGAAGTCGGTTCCCTGCGTGCCGATTGAGAGCCCTCCGTTTGCGCGCGGATAGTAGACGAACTGGCTGCCGTCCGGCGGTCCAGGCGGCGTGGAAGAGGTCAGGTAGAACTCCTGCGCGTTGTTGTCGTCGTCGAGGATGACCCTGCGGCGCGCGAGGTTATCTGCTTGCGCGGCGTTACCAGCCACGCTCGGGGAGTTCGCCTCAGTGAACTGGCGCGGGCGGCCGCCCTGATAAAGGATGATTTGTCCAAAGCGGCCAAGCTCGAAGTACTCCGACACCGTGAGCGTGTCAACGAAGGTCACTTTCATCCCCTCGCGCGCCTCATAGAACACGTCGACATCGCCGGCAATTGGCAGGCTGATTGGGGTGGGCGTAACCTCGGCGAGATGGTTGCCGGCGTCTGTAACGACGACCGAACCGGCGGCGCTGGCCGTGATTTCGGTCATGTTATTAAACTCCGAAACAACGCCAGTGGCCTTTACGCGCTGCCCTTCGGCAACTCCATTCGGGCAGGCGTTGCAGAAGATGAAGATCCCCTCCGAGGTCGCCGGATTTGCGTCAGCGTCGGCATCTTCTTCCTGCAGGAAGAATCCTTTCAGTTGGTTCGCGCCCTGGAAGTCGGCGACGACCACGCCCTCGACCGTGACCGTGCTGCCGGGAATGGGGGTGGCGGCCCCGCTCCCCTGCACGTCATGGATCTTGGTGATGTCGTCGTTGAGAATCGTCCCCTGGCCCTGGCTGTCAACCGCTATCGCATTGGTGACGTTGGTCACGTTGACGAAGAAGATTTCGTTATTCTCAGGCGAGGTGTCGCCATTGACCAGCACGTCGAAGGTGTAAGTTGAGTTGCCTGCCGAAATCGTCTGGCCGGTAAGCGATTTCTGCGTATAGTCGGAAGGCTGCGTCGCCGAACTGTCCGCGGTTGCGATGTCAAACGTCACGCCGCCGGCCGGCGCCGGAGCCGAGAGGCTCACGGTGAACGTGAAGGTGGTTGTGCCGGCGTTGCCCTCATTCAGAGTGACGTCGTTGATCGTCAGGTTGGGCGCGGCGTCATCATTGACGATCGTGCCTTGTCCCTGCCCGTCGGTTACGTTTGCCCCTGTGACGTTGGTAACGTTGACGAAGAAGGTCTCGTTCGTCTCCGGCGTGGTGTCGCCGTTCACCAGCACGGTGAAGGTGTAGCTCGTGTTCCCCGCGGGGATCGTCTGGGTTGTGAGCGTCTTCTGGGTATAGTCGCTCGGCTGCGTCGCAGTGTTGTCCGCCGTCGCGATATCAAACGTCACGCCGCCGGCTCCCGCGGCAGCCGAGAGGCTGACGGTGAAGGTGAAGCTCGTGGCGCCGGCGTTACCTTCGTTCAGCGAGACATCGTCGATGGTAAGGTTGGGGCCGCCGGCTACGGGAACAAAAGCGACTCCCTGCATCGCAGTATTTGTCGCCGCGGTCGCGAGCGTCGTGAGCGAGCCGGTGATGGTGGCGTTGTACCCGGACGTGTCGGTGAGCGTACGGAGAGTCGTGCGCGCGGTGATGTAGAGAGTGACGGCGGTTCCGCTAACGGAACCGGTGAGTCCGCGCGCGGAGGCAAGGCCAATCGCCCCATTTGCGGTCCACGTACCGCCTACCAACGAGTACTTTAGGATATTGGCGGTCGATCCGGTGTCGTCCACGACGTACAGCGTGTCTAGGCCGGGCACACCAGCATTCAGATCCGCGAAGAAGAAGCCGTTCTGTGAGCCTGCGGTGGGGAAACCGGGCAAAGCCGTAAGCGTTTGACCGGCGGTCGTTGGGGTCCCGGTGCCGACGGTCGCAAGGTGAATGGTCCCGGCCCCGGAGCTGATGTAGAGCTGCCCGCCGAAGATACCGAGAGCGCGCAGATTCGTCGGCGTAGCCACGAGGTTCGTCGACGTTGTAGCGCCCAACGTCGCATAGCGGATACCACCACCGGAGCTGGTGCCGGAAATCCACAGGTCGGTTCCATTTGTGGATGCGGCGCTGCGCGGGTTGCCACCGCTGATCGCATCGGTCAGCGCGGTTGTGGTGTCAATCGTTGCGTTCGCCGCGACACGTCCGATCACGCGTGGAACGGTCGCGGAGGTGCTGGTGGCGATCGACGCTGCGCCCAGCGCTGCGTCGTAGCCGCTGAATACTACGTATTGGCCGTCATCGGAACGCGTCAGGTAACCTTCGGTCGTCGCGCTTCCGCTGCACACGAGTCGGCGCTGCGCCCCGACGGTCGTCGTCGGCACGGGAATCGACTGGACCAGCACTCCGCCGGTCGTGTATTCATCGAGAAAGACCGCGGTGCCGTTAGAGCCTAACGCCGCAGCTCCGTCGCCCGGCCGATAAATGACGAGGTTTCCCGGACTAAAAGAGGGCGGCGCCGGGGGAAGCGCGGCATTCGTCATCGATCCCGCCGTTCTTGATCGGGGGTCGAGGTTCTCCGTGACAGATGCTTCGCGGGGAGTCCGCGACACATTGCCTGTAGCCGTATTGGCAGAGATGCGCCGGGCACGCATCATTACAGGAGACGTAACCGCAAATGAAACGATCGCCAGAACAATCAATGATCTCAACCACCAGCGCTTTGATGAAATCGTCGAATCTTCGGTGAGTACCACATTGCGAACTGCATGCTCATTCCTTTTGGCGGAGATAATATTTTTTTTCATGGTGTGCAAAGCCCAACTTTGGCCGCCGCACTAAGAGTGCTTGGATCCTGTCTATTCCCTCGCGCAACAGACTGGGGGCTGCTCCTTTCAACGTTGTTGTGTTTGATTCCTTACCAGATGAACCTGGCTCTTCCGGGAGGCCAGATTGTATCCGACGGCTTGTCCCACTACAAGCAAAACGGCGGTGAAAGAGCAGAAAAAATTCGTCTCAAATATCCCTTAATTCGGTGTGAGTCGACTCAGCGGCAGAAAGGCGCTGCGATTTTTTGCAACGGCTGAAACCTGGCAATAGTAGTTCCTTTGCCCAGTCCAACGCCTTCCCTTATACTGCCAAAGACTCGGAAGCCGCGTTCAGTCGAATCTGCAATGAGGTACGCTCGTCGAAAAGAGCGACATCGATGCCATCGTGTACCGCTTCAACGCATGATCGCGCGACTCTTGCCGAGCGGAGGTAAATAAACAAGTCATGTCAGGACATTCCAAATGGCATTCAATTAAACATAAGAAAGGCGCCATCGACGCCAAGCGCGGCAAGATGTTTTCCAAGCTGATCAAGGAACTCACCGTTGCAGCGCGCGGTGGCGGGGACCCCTCGGGAAACGCCCGCTTGCGCAAGGCGATGGACGACGCCAAAGCGCTCAACATGCCCAAGGACACTATGATGAACGCGATCAAACGCGGCACCGGCGAGATCGCGGGCGCAGCCATCGAGGACATCACCTACGAAGGCTACGGACCGGGCGGCGTCGCGATTCTCGCGGAATGCCAGACCGACAATCGCGTTCGGACTGTGGCCGAAATTCGGCACATTTTTTCCAAGAATGGAGGAAATCTCGGCGAGACCGGTTCGGTGGGTTGGATGTTTCAGAAGAAAGGCAGCATCATCATCGACAAAAGCACGGCATCCGAAGAGAAAATCATGGAACTGGCTCTGGAAGCCGGCGCCGAGGATGTGAGCGACGATGAAGTATCCTGGGATGTAGTGACCTCGCCCGAAGATTTCAACGCGGTCCTCGATGCAATCAAGACCGCGGCAATCGAACCGCTATCCGCCGACGTTCTGATGCGACCCACGAACTCAGTTCAAGTGACCGGGGCGACGGCGCAGCAAGTTCTCCGTCTGATGGAAGCGCTTGAAGATTACGACGACGTCGCAAACGTAGCGGCTAACTTTGATATCCCCGCCGAGGAGATGGAGGCGGCCGGTTGACGCTCGGTCCCACACGCGAGCCCGCGCCGCATCGCGCCGCAAAAGCGAGTGCACGCTCGGTGCGAGTGATGGGTGTTGATCCAGGGAGCAGCACAACTGGATACGGCGTAATCGAAAGCGACGGACGCCGGTATGAATTGATCGAATGCGCGGGCGTCCGCGTTCCCTCGAAGTTGTCCTTCCCCGAACGACTTCTGTTGATAAGCAAGAAACTCGAAGAAGTGATGGAGCGGCTCGCTCCCGATGCTTGCGCCGTAGAAGAAACGTTCTACGCCGTGAATGTCAAAAGCGCACTAACGCTTGGGCACGTGCGAGGCGTCGTGCTGCTTGCGGCCGCGCGCGCGGGCATCGAGATATTCGAGTATTCGCCGCTCGAGATAAAATCGGCCCTCGTGGGCTACGGGCGCGCGGAAAAAAAACAGGTCCAGGAAATGGTGCGTTTGCTTTTGAAGTTAAAGGAACCTCCGGAGCCGCTGGACGCCTCCGATGCCTTGGCAGTCGCGATCTGTCACGCGAACACGGCCTCGACCACGGCGTTGTTGCCTGCTATTGAGCGACGGACGCGCCGGTAGTAATATACCAACTGTCAACGGGCCGTTGGCGTAAAGATACTTTGGAAGCAGACTCTCAGGTTTCTGTTGGCCTTCGCTGGTTTTTCCCCAACGCCCCGAGGTAGAGCGCCCACTTTATGGATCGGTCTAAAAGCCATGACGGACCTCTACGGAATTCTTGGGCTTACTCCTCGCGCGACTTCTAATCAGATCAAGTCGGCCTATCGGCAGCTTGCGCGCAAGTATCATCCCGATGTTTCAACTTCGCCGGATGCGAGCGCGCGGTTTGTACTGATAAACCGCGCATATCAAATCTTGAGCGATCCGCACCGCCGTGCCGCCTATGACAACGGGCAGTACAACGATTCGCAGAGAACGTTCTATGCTTCGCGCCAAGCCGAAGTCGTGGCGATGCAACGTCACTTCGATCGCATCGTTGACGAATGGCTGGCCCGGGACAGGCAAGAAGCCGCGGCCCGTTCGCACGCAGTTCTGATCGTCGTGCCGCTGTTTCTTTCAGCCTTCTACGTAATGGTCTCGAAGCCGACGATGATCGAAGAGTCGCGCCTGATCGGGCGAGTGTTGATTCTCGCTCTGGCGCTTTACGGGTTAATCTATCTGGTGAAGAATCTTTCGATCGTGTTGTCGCGCTACACGTATCACATTCCCGAGCACCTGACGTCGGTGTTTCGCGAGCAGCAAATGCCCGAGGACAAATCGATCAGCCGAAAGGCGGGGCTTTTTTTTCTGGTTTGCGGTTACCTGGTTTCGATCGGGTTAGGGTACGTCGTGAGTAAGTTCGTGCCCGGACATTACGGAGCGGCGATAAGCATCAGCACATTGTTTGGAGCGCTGATTTACCCCCCAATCGCTGTGCTGATCATTGGAAGCATCCGGCGAATCGGTCTTCTGCTGGACCGCTGGTAAGATCAATCCACGACAAAACATTCTGCGATGGGCCCGGCTGACAGGCAGCTCTACTTATTTCCGAAGAATTTCTTTGCGATCGTGCCGACATCTGACTTCCAGATGCTTGTGCCGTCCGCCTTGGCCTTCGCTAAAGCGCCACTTAGTTCGCGTTTTGCGGCTCGATTGTCGGGGTCGATCTGCAAAGCCTCGCGAAAGAAATTGTCCGCTTTCTTTGACAGACCAGCCTCTTTGTAGAGAAGGCCGAGCTTGACGCGAATCTGCGCGTTGTAAGGTTCAAGCTCCGCGGCCTTTGATAGATGCATCTCAGCGTCGCGGCGAGTTCGCGGATTGCGGATCAAGGCGATGCCCAAATGATAGTGATAAGGCGCGCGGCTCGGGTCCAGCTTGATGGCTTCGCGAAGAAGGTGAACGGCCGCGTGATATTCCTTCCTCTCAAAACGCGCCCGGCCCTGCTGATAGTAATGCTCTGCCATTTGCGCCGGCGGAAGCTGGACGCCGGACCGAGTCTGGGGCGCGAGATCCCCGCTTGATCCGTCGGAGGTGCGTTGCGAAGCTGAATTGCCGTTTCCCGCCGACAACGGGGCGGCTGGAGGAGTTAGATCGCTGGTCGCGCTTCGGCCTTCGTTGGACTCCGGTTCGGCTGGTGTGCGCTCGAAAATAGGCGAGGTAAGTGGCGGAGTTTTTGGAAGCGTGCCCGAGGATCTTCTGATCTTCTCGTCGTAACCCGCGCGTTGTGCAGGTTGGCTCAGGGTTTCATAAGCCTGGGTAATCATGCCAAACAATGCTTCGAGCTTGTTTCGCATCTCGCCGCTATCGCGGTGATGATATCTGTCCGGGTGGAACTTTTTCGCGAGCTGGTAATAAGCGACTTTGATTTCGGCGCTCGTCGCCTGCCGTGTAACACCGAGCACATCATAGTAATCGGACCCGGCCGAGAAATGGAGCTTTCGATTCACCTCTTCCTGCAGGTGCTCCAGTTGACTATCGGATTCGGATTCCTGCTCATCGTCATCGCGATCCGCGAGCTTCAGGAATCCGGCGGCAATCAGCGCACAGACGGCGCGATGCGCATCGGCGTCTCCCAACCCGCTGAGTCCTCCCACTTCGCTGACGTTGATTGGGGATTCGATTCGCGAAAGAATGTAGCTCTCGACCGGAACAAGCCGTCCCGTGTCCGCGCCGCGAAGGGCTGCCGTCTTGGACCGCAACACCACGCTGTCCGGAGGAGCCATCCTGTCAGCTACCTCCTGAATATCGGCCCCACGGCGCGCGCCTTCAAGAAGCACGTCGGCTACTGTCAGCCCCAGAGCCACCGCGTGATCGGCCCGTATCCGCTCATCAAATGAATAGTCGCCCTGCGTCCATTCAAACAGCGACAACACAATTCCCATGACCTGCTCTTTGACCAGCAATCGCATCTGGGAATCTTCAAGAATACCCATTGCGACCAGCTCCGGGCCGAGACGGTGGGGTTTGCCGGCTTTCTGCTTCGCGGCTTCGATCTGTTCAAGCGCAGCGAGCCCCTCCTTCATGAGCTTATGATCGAGCTGCTCCGTTGTGAGATTGCTGATCGCGAACGTAGGAGTGCCTGCTTCGAAGAATATCGCCTTGATGGCCTTTCCGCGCGACACTCGAAGCAACCCACTCGACTTCTTTTGAGCTATCTCGCGGATAAGATCCGGTATGAGTTTTTCGCCTAGTTGTCCCTGCAACTGAACTTCCTGTGAGGTGATGGACTACGGGAGCGTAGCCGCCGGAATCAGCATAAGGGCAATGGGGGTTGGTACTGCGACATTGTAAGTTGAAAGCATGTCACACGCAATAGTAGTCTTCCGCGTTTTGAACACGAAAACTCACGGCGCCGCTTGATGCCGCGCCGCGAGCTGCCCACACGCCGCTGATATGTCCTGACCTCGCGGCCGGCGTATGAATGACGGCAATCCCGCGGCCGTTAGTATCGACTGAAATCCCGTTATGCGATCCATCGGCGACGATCCGTAAGGAAGCTCCGGCGCCGGGTTGTGCGGAATCAGATTCACTTTCGCTCGAACGCTCGACAGCAACCGCACGAGCTCGCGGGCCTGGCGATCGCTGTCATTCACGCCGTCGAGCATCACGTATTCGAAGGTCAAACGCTCGCGATCCCCGAGCGGATACTTTTGGCAGGCTTCGATCAACTCTGAAAGAGGATACTTTCGGTTGATAGGAAAAAGCTTGTTCCGAAGCTCATCGTTTGAAGCGGTAAGCGAAATCGCAAGGCGAGGCCTGACTTCTTCTTTCGCAAGATCGTAGATTCGAGGAACGATCCCGGCCGTCGAAAGCGTAACTCGCCGCGGCGCAATCGCGAGCCCTTCCTGCTCGGCCATCACCCGCACAGCCTTCATCACCTCATCGTAGTTCAACAGTGGTTCGCCCATTCCCATCATCACGATGTTCGTGCGTTTCGGAAGCTCGACTACTTCTCCGTAAACCTGATTCAGCACGATGACCACCTGCGAAACCATTTCGCCCGCGGTCATATTGCGCTTCAAGCCAATGACGCCAGTCATGCAGAAATCACAGGCGAGCGGACACCCGACCTGGCTCGAGATACAAATCGTGTCGCGCCGCTGTTCGGGCATGAAAACCGATTCGACTTCGGCGCCGTCACCGAGCCTCAACAGAAATCGCCGTGTTCCATCTGATGATAGAAAAACATTTTCGATCTCGGTGAATGTCACAACGGCGTGTTGATCCAGAATTCGCCGAAGCGTCTTCGGCAAATCGGTAATTCGGTCGAAGCTAGTCATGCGTCGTCGATGAATCGCCTGGAACAGTTGCCTCGCGCGATATGGTTTTTCGCCAAGCGCACCCATAAACTCGCGCAACTCATCCTGCGTAAGCCCGAGCAGTTCCCTCTTTTGTTCCAGTGTGTCGCTAGTCATGCGATGCGATCATAACCCGCCCGATCAAAGTTTCAACTCGTAGCGCTGTTCGGTCACCGTGGTTCCCCAGATCTCACGGATCGTTTCCTCGCTTATGTGAAATCCGAATTCTTCATACAGTTTCGCTGCCGCCCCAAGCGCACTAACCGTCCACAGAAACACGATCGTGTAGCCTTGTGCTCTGCAGAAGCTGATCGCCTCTTTCATCAGCATTCGGCCAATCCCCTGGGCGCGCAGCTGTGGATGAAGCAGCAACCAGCGGAGTTGAGCCTCCTCTTTGGAAACTTCGACGATGGCGATGGAACCAGCAACGTTATCGCTTTGTTCGACAATCCAAATTCGTCCTCTCGGCGTTTGCGATTTAGCGAATTCCGCAAGCGGGCCCGCGACGTAAGCTTCAAAGGTATGATCCCACCCGTATTCCTTCGCGTATAGCACGCCGTGCAGGTAGATCAACGAGCCAATGTCACCCGGCTTCAGCTCGGTTCGGATAGCAAAGTTTGCCGGGAGGTTGTGTGCGTCATTCGATGTCACTGATTGAATTGAAACGCTCCTCAGAGAATTACCGATTCATGATACAGGCTATCCATGTAACCTGAAAGTTTCGGCTAACTGAGTTTTCGTTTCTCGCCGCGGCGCGTATGATTCCGGTCGTAGTTTGAAGCAATCTGAAATGGAGTGCTCGAGATGCTCCACATACACAACGGAGAATCCACCGCCGGTACGTTGAAGGAATTCGGATTCTCCGGAGAGCACTTCGCTTTCAAAGAAGTGCTGATGTGCGGCCCGACACCAGATGGTCTTTCTCAGGATGACTGGTTTGCTCTTAGGGCGAAGTTCCTCGCAGATGAATACGAGCTGGAGTTGGAAGACGCCGAGCGCGATCTTCGCAAGCAAGAACAAATTCTCGAAAGCATCTCCGACCATGATGAGGTTGTTCTTTGGTTCGAGCACGATCTCTTTTGTCAGATCAATCTGATCTACTTGCTCGACCGGTCATCGCAGCGTCTATCAGGCGCTACGCGTTTGAGTTTGATTTGCATCGGAGAATATCCCGGTGTCGATGACTTCAGAGGGCTCGGTCAGCTCACGGGTGAACAACTGGCTTCTCTCTTTGTCGGACGCCACCAAATAAGTGACTCAGAGTCGAAGACTGCGGCGCGGGCGTGGGCGGCTTATTGTTCGAGCGATCCGCGAGCGATCGCGACCCTGCTTAACGAAGACACATCGTCGATGCCGTACCTGCACCTGGCATTGCTGCTGCACCTGGCATTGCTGCTGCACCTGGCTCGATTCCCGTCGGTAAGGAACGGACTCGGACGTATCGAGAATCGCGCGCTTGAATTGATCTCGCGCGGAACTGTCGATTTCAAATCGTTGTTTCCGATGTTCGCGAAGTCTGAACCTGTTTACGGATTGGGTGACTCTCAGTTTTGGAGCGAGTTGAAAAGGTTGAGTGACTCAAGCAACCCGGTCATCAACATTTCCGGATTTGATGATAAGACCGGCGCATTCAATTCGGACCAATTCCATCAGGCGCGCCTCGAGCTGACAGAAACCGGAAGAGCGGTCCTCGCGGCCGAACTAGATTTCCTCAGGCTGAACCGCGTCGATTATTGGTTGGGTGGCGTCCATCTTTCGGAAGAGAATTTGTGGCGATGGGATGAGCGTCGCGGGAAGATTGATCGCGACCCCGGAATTTGAAAAGGACGCCGCATCATAACGCGGCGTCCTTTCAGTTCACCATATTTCAACTTACTAACGACGCGGTCCGCGACCACCACCACCGCCGGGACGCCGATTGAAACCACCACCACCGGGTCGTTGCGGGCGAGGTCCTCGATCCTCTCGAGGTGGACGATCGTCACCGCCTTCTCGATCAAAGTCCGGTTGACGTTCCTCGCCACCACCATCTCCTTCTTCACCGGACTCTCCGCGCTCATCTTTGAGCACCGCTTTGCGCGAGAGGCGAATTTTGCCCGACGGATCGACGTTGATAACCTTCACCAGCAACTGCTGGCCTTCGGTCAATTCGTCGCGAACGTCGCGCACTCGATACTCGGCGATCTCTGAAACGTGCAGCAAGCCGTCGGTCCCGGGCATGATCTCGACGAAAGCCCCGAAGTCGGCGATGCGCTGAACGGTTCCGAGATAAGTCTTGTTCACCTCGGGCACGGCGGTGATCTCCTCGATCGCGCGCTTGCAAGCTTCGGCCTTTTCGAGATTCGAAGAAGCAATGTTGATCCGGCCCGTGTCTTCAACATCGATCTTGCAGCCGGTCTTCTCAACCAGCCCGCGAATCACCTTGCCGCCCGGCCCGATGACTTCGCGAATCTTGTCCACCGGAATCTGAATCGTGAGAATACGAGGAGCATACTTGTTGATCTCTTCGCGCGGCGCCGAAATGACGGCCTCCATCTTCTCCAGAATGTAGAGCCGGCCGTCCTTCGCCTGCTGTAAAGCATCCGCGAGAATCTGTGCGTTGATCCCCGTGACTTTGATGTCCATCTGAAGCGCCGTAATTCCCGTGCGAGTACCGGTGACTTTGAAATCCATGTCGCCGTAGTGATCTTCGGCGCCCGCAATATCGGTGAGGATCGCGTACTTGTTGCCTTCCATCACCAACCCCATCGCAACGCCGGCAACGGGAGCTTTCATCGGCACGCCTGCGTCCATCAACGCGAGCGAGCCTCCGCACACGGAAGCCATCGAACTGGACCCGTTCGATTCGGTAATATCAGACACAACGCGCATGATGTACGGCCAGTCGGCTTCGGAGGGCAGCAACGGTTCGAGAGCTCTGCGAGCGAGCGCTCCGTGGCCGTATTCACGGCGGCTTGTCCCGCCAGAGCGGCCGGTCTCGCCGACCGAGAAATGAGGGAAGTTATAGGCGAGCAGGAAACGGCGTTTGATTTCGCCCTTTTCCAAATCGTCCATGTACTGGATGTCTTCGCTGGTGCCAAGCGTGGCAGTGACGATTGCCTGAGTCTCACCGCGAGTGAACAGCGCCGAGCCGTGCGCGCGCGGGAGCCATCCGACTTCGATCGAGATCGGGCGGATCTGGTTGAACCGCCGGCCGTCGGGCCGGTGACGGCGATTCAAAATATCCTCGCGGAAAATCTTCTCTTTTAAATGATTGAAGATCTTTCCGGCCATCGTTCGCTGCGTTGGATTATCTTCGGGATACCCGGCAACGGTTTCTTCTTTCAGCTTGTCTACAAGCGCATAGCTTTCAAGCTTGCCGTGTTTTGTGGTGTCCAGTGAATCGCGCAGGGCGTCGGTGATTTTGGATTCGATCTCTGCCAGCATCGGCTCATCGAGTTCCGGTTTGATAACTTCGCGCTTGGCGATGCCGAGCTTTTGGTACATATCCTTCTGAAGCCGGCACAGTTTCTTGATCTCGTTGTGGCCGAACATGAGCGCTTCGACCATCACGTCTTCGGCGACTTCGCTTGCGCCCGCTTCCACCATCACGATTGCTTCTTCTGATCCCGCGACAATCAGATTCAACGCCGAAGCTCGCGTTTGATCGTAGGTGGGATTGACGACGAAACGATCTTCGATCAATCCAACACGAACGCCCGCGATCGGTGTCTCTAGTGGAATGTCCGAAAGATACAACGCTGCCGAAGCTCCGGTTAACGCAAGAACATCCGAGTCATAATTCTCATCCGCCGAAAGCACAAAAGCTATGACCTGAGTTTCGCTGTTGTATCCCTTTGTGAACAATGGCCGAATGGGCCGGTCGATCAATCTCGAGGTGAGTGTTTCTTTTTCTGAAGGGCGTCCTTCTCGCCGAAAGTAGTTGCCGGGAATGCGCCCGGCCGCGTAGCCGTACTCGCGGTACTCAACCGTGAGCGGAAAAAAATCTATTCCCTCGCGTGGCTTCGATCCGACAGCGGCCACAAGAACCATCGTGTCTCCGTATCGAACTATCACCGCGCCGTCTGCCTGCTTGGCGACTTTGCCAGTCTCTATCGAAAATTCTATTCCCCCTAGCTGAACTGATTGCCTCAACTCCATATCTATCTCCTTCTCTCCGCTCGGCGCCTCTCCGCTTTTGTTTGAGAGCCACTGTCTGTGTACGTACCGCCCGCGGCTCAAATCGTGGCGCGCTGTTGCAGTAACTGAAATGCTGAGCCGGCAGTCTACGTTCTGCCAGCGATGTGTGTGTTGCGTCGATTGTCATAAAGCGACGAGGCCACGGTGAGCGGCAAAGCCTGCCGGCTCGCTCCCGTGGCCATCGGTGAACTGATTTTGTCTGAATTGTACGTGGCGCGCAGAGTGTGTTCTATCGAACATTCGCGATTGCGCGCCAGAGAACCGACAACTGACCGGACCGCACTAAGCGGCTGCCCCTGGCTCCGGCCTTTCGCTGAGGTGATCTCTATTTTCTTATACCCAGACGGTTGATGACTTCTCGGTAACGGTCGGAGTTCTTCCGCCTCAAATAATCCAACAGGCGGCGACGCTGACTTACCATCTTCAACAGACCTCGCCGCGAATGGTTGTCCTTGACGTGGGTTTTGAAGTGATCCATCAGGCCGTTGATCCGCTGCGTGAGCAGCGCGACCTGAACTTCAGGCGAGCCGGTGTCAGTCGCGTGCGTTTTGTATTGACCGATCGTTTCGGTCTTTGCTTCCTTTGCCAATGCCACTGTTGCTCTTTCTCCTCCGCATGCTAGAACTTCTTCGTTCTCATTGAACCGCAAAAACTTATCACACGGACGGAGGAACTGTAAAGTCCGGCAGAGCTTCGACAAAGGCCTCAGTAACCAATCCTATCGCTGGCTGATCCCCTCTTTGTTGTCGGCGAAAAACAAACGAATCTCTTCCCGGCTTCTCAAAACTCGATTGGAACCCGCGGTCAACACGACATCCTCGTCCGGTCTCTGAGTTTTCAAGAGACGTTCGCGCTCAAGCGCTATCGCGTGAGCGCCGGGCCGCGTGCCCTGCAACAAATAGTCGAGACCCAGTTCTACCTTGGCATACGCTTCGGCCAGTTCGTGGAATGCGATTTCACCTGACGGGACCCAGTCCTTCGTAGTCAGGTTGTACCAGCGAGCCACCGGATTCAACGCAACCAGCGAATCAAACCCTTCCGGCGGGCGCTCATGATCGAGCTTTTTGCCGTCGCGCCTGTATGGATTTATGCGGCTGTCAAAATTGTTATCCAGATTCACGCTGCCACCGACGGTCAATGTCTTCCCCAACGTGGGAACTTGAGCGCCAATGTGTAAGCGATAATAGTGTGATCCCTGCGATAGCTCAGCGATCAGCAGCAGTCCCTCGTTTGATGAGATAAACCTGGCCACGCCGAGGGCATCGTCTACTCGATCACCATCGATCTCCGCGACCATTGCCAGGCTCTTCTTATCGATCCATACGCGTCCTCCCGGATCCAGACGGATCAACTCCTCGTTCTCTTCTCCGACCATCCATCGCAACCGCAACATTCCCTCGGCCGTGTCACCAGTTAACCACAACCCGCCCTGGAGCCGGCTCGCTAGTGCGTTTCCTCTAGTTACCAGCGCTATCGCGAGGGTCACCGGATCGGGCATCGGTACTCGCTTGATATCGGGAGTAGGTGCGAATTCGAATACTTTGCTCGTCAAGACCGGCAGAGGCGTTTCAGAACATTCGGCCTGGTCCTCGCGAGTAGAATCGCCACTAACGCAGCTCGCCGCGCTCGTTGCCTGAGCGACGACTTCCGCGTTTGAAGGCGGGATATTTTCCATGCTCGTCTTCGAGTTAAGGGGCGCGGCGTTGCTTGAAAACTGCGTATCGACTTGAACAACTCGGCGCGGCCGCGTGGCTTGTTGACTGAGCTCAGCTCTTGTTACCAGAAACTCGGCGATGCGTCCGGCTGCGATCAACCGCTGGCCGTATCGGCGAGCCGATTCGATAGTCGTGAACAATCCAACAAACACTCGGGTCCAATCACCCCGGCCTGGCAGCTCCACAGTCGAGCAGATCGGATGCTCGCCCGCCTCCACGAGATGAACCACAAATTGATCCGCCAGTTGTTTGGTAGGAAACGAGGCGACTTGAAGCGTGAATGAGCCTGTCTGGTTGGTCGATTGTGAGAATGCGGTTGATGATCCTGCTGCTGACACGAGCAATGTGATCAGTAAAAAAACGAGCCGGGCGTGCATGGCCCCTCCATTAAGGGATTACTCGAAGGCGTCCGTTCCGGGTGGCAGATGTGCCGGGTGCGTGGGGCAGGATTGCCGGGGAACTAGTGAGGGAGCTCAGGAATTAACCACGATAAGGAGGGCGTCCGCTCATGTTCCTCATCCTAAGTTGCGGCCGGTTGCATGTCAATAATTCGTTCCGGGCACCTCGCCGCGCTTAGGAACGACGTTCCATTGAGCAAATGCCGGACCGCCAAGATTCCGTCGGCTCTTGCACTCAAAACGAGCGTCGCCAACTTGCCTTAGCGCACTCAAGTAACTAGCATGCTCATTTCGCGTGCGTGGCCGAAAGTGAAGTAGAGCAAGTCCTTAATGCCTGTTCAGGAAAAAACAATCGAAACGCTGATCGAAGCGGTGCGAAAAGTGAGCAGCTCTCTCGATCTCGATGAGGTGCTCGACACGATCTTCGACTCAGTGAAAGAGCTGATCGATTATTCAGCCGCGGTTATCTATGTGATGGACCCGCGAAGCGGCGAAATCCACGAGTTCAAGACCCGCGGTTACGCTCCGCAAGCAATACCGGAGGGTTTCCTTGCAACCGGGAGCGGAATCATCGGATGGGTGATTGGGAATCGTACGGGCGAGATCGTCAATGACGTAAAGCGAGACGCTCGATACGTGAAGGTGCGACCCGAAACACACTCTGAAGTCGCGGCGCCGATCATTCGCGCGGATGGCCGCGTCATAGGCGTGATCAATCTCGAAGCCGACTGGGTCAACGGCTACGCCGAGCGCGACCTCGAGTTGTTGACGATGTTTGCTTCGCTCGCGGCTTCAGCCATCGATCACACGCTGCTCTATCGTCAGGTCATGCGCCAGCGGCGAGTCGAGAGCGAACTCGAACTCGCGCGCAAAGTTGTAGAAGGCCTGATGCCGCGCTCGTTCCCGTTGATCGAGGGCTTCGATATCTACGGCACTACGATTCCTTTTCGCGAAGTCGGAGGCGACTATCTCGATTTCATCGACTCAATCTCCGAACGGCTTCCCGTGCTGGTTGCCGACGTCTCAGGCAAAGGGCTCGCGGCCGCATTGATAATGGTGACGTTTCGCGCTTACTTTCGCGCGACGGTAATCAATGAACTCGCGATGCGAGTAGTAATGGGCCGCGTGAATCGCCTCGTGCACGATACGACGGACGGCGAGAGATTCATCACGGCTTTTTACGGGTTGCTCGATCCCGAACACAAACGTCTGTTGTACATCAGCGCCGGACACAACCCGCCGCTGCTGCTTCATCGTGATGGAACGAGCAAGCTTCTGGATCAGGGCGGCCTGCCGTTGGGCGTGTTCGATACTTCACGCTATTCGGAATCCGTGGTCGATCTATCCAGCGGTGATGTTTTAGTGATGTACACGGACGGAGTTGTCGAGGCCCGAAACGAACGCGATGAAGAATTTGGTCTCGAGCGTCTCAAAGAAGTTGTGAGCGCTTCAGCCGAGCGTCGGGCTCACGAAATCGTCCACGCGATCACAACCGCCGTCGACGAATACTCATCCGAGGTCGGCGGCCCCGAAGATGATTTGACTGTGTCGGTGATCAAGGTGAAGTGAGCGGTGCTGGAAGAACAACTTCGATTACATTACTCGATACTGTCCCAGATCATTGGTAAACAAGCTGTGTGAGCGCGCGAACAATGCTTTTCGCCGCGCTTTGTCTGTGTACATCGCTCGATCGGCCGCCAGCAATAATTCATCCAGCGTTTCGCCGTCAGCTCCGAAGCTTGCGCAACCGACGCTCAAACCTACAAACAGCTTCGAGCCCGAACAACCGAAATCGTGACGGTCAATAGTTCGCTGGATTCGCTGCGATATTTCCAATGTTTCATCCTGTCCGACTTGCAAAACGGCAACAAACTCGTCGCCGGCATATCTGCTGACAAAGTCGGTCGAACGAAGCTGGCCTTGCAACAACACTCCGAGTTCTCGCAAGAGCTGATCTCCCGCCTGATGCCCGAGCTTGTCATTTACCGACTTGAACCCGTCAAGGTCCATCATCACGACGGAAAAAGAATCGCGATGCCTGTTCGCGCGGTCGGCTTCATCTTCGAATCGATATCGCAAAGCCCGCGCGTTCGGAAGTCCTGTCAGCGAATCAGTGATCGCGCTTGCTTCGGCGCGCTCGTGATGCGCCGCGTTGGCAATCGCATCCGAAACGAGTTTCCCCACGGCTTCCAGTAGTCTCAAATGATCATGCGTGTAGGAAGCAAGGTCCGCCGAATAAAGCGCCATCGCTCCCAGCACGGCGTCGTTTCTCAGAAGCGGCACGACGGTCGCTGTACGATATGGTTCCGGCAAGTCGAGTTTCAACGCGTCAAGATCGAGCCGCGGATCACAATTGTGCATCGCGTGGCGATTGGCGACGACCCAGCCTGCTATGCCAGCGCCCGACGGAATACTGCTGCCGCGAATGACGTCCGCGTAACGGCCCGCGACGTGAGCCGCTTCCACGTCGGTCGAGTCGGGCCGCACCAGGTACAACACGCACGTCGTGTAGCTCACGATGTCTTCGAGCCGCGAAGAAAACACCGCGAACGTGTCTCGCAAATCGAGGCTCGTTCCGATCGTCTGCGCGATATCGTATAGGGTGATCACCTCGCGATGGGCACTGCTGATACGCTCGTAGGCCAGCGGCGAGCTGTTTGTGTTTGCCGCCTTCACAGTGTTGGGCTCGTTGGTCATCCGTGAACGCTGCGGCTCTACGCGCTCGGCGCGGATCTCTTCTTCAAATTCGTCAAGATGATCCAGAAACGTTCTCACAACATTAGGATCGAATACGATGCCGCTGCCCTCGTTGAGCAACCCGACCGCTTGTTCGCGAGTCATTGCCTTCCGATAGTTCCTGTCCTCGCGCATCGCGTCAAAGCTGTCGGCAAGCGTGAGTATTCGCGCGGTTATTGGTATTTCATCGCCACGCAACCCGTCCGGATATCCGCGCCCGTCCCAGCGCTCGTGATGATGTCGAACGACCGGAACGACCGGATAGGGAAAGCCCACTCGCTCGAGTATCTCAGCGCCGACAATCGTATGGATTTTCATCTTCTCGAATTCCGCAGGCGTAAGCTGCCCGGGTTTGTTGAGAATGTAATCGGGCACCGCAAGTTTGCCGACATCGTGCAACAATGCGCCAGCCTTTAACGCTTCTATCTCGGGTTCGGATAAGCCAAAGATTTTCGCGAGTCCCGTAGCGTAAATCTGCACTCGATGAACGTGATCGGGAGTGACTTCGTCCTTGGCATCGATCGCAATAGCCAGCGCCTCGATCGTCTTCAAGTGCAGCTCGGCCATCTGTTCGGCGTGACGGTTGGTGGTTTCAATGCGGTCGATGTAAACCTTGTACGTAACGTATGCCGCACCGATTATCGGTACTGATACGATAAAAGCGTAAAACGAAATTGCTCCGATCAATTGAACAAGGAGACAAGCCGTCGCGGCGCCGGCGAGCGTCGAGATCCCAGTCATCAACGAGGATTCTTTCCAGGTTTCAAGAATCGGCTTGCCGTTTTCCAGTGCCGTCGCGGCGTTCATCAACACTGAGTTCAATCCGAAATGAATAAGAGCTAGCAGCGCGGCGGCAATCGCCAATCGAAGCGGACTTGCGCCCAGGGATTCCGGCCCGCCAACCGCCGCCATCGTGACAAGACTTGCGGCGAAGATCGACAGGCTCATCACTGCGGCGCTAAACAACACTCGCGGCCGGCGCTTATCGACTTGAAGCGTGCACGCCGCAGCCTCGACCCCCGCGAGAACCACTGCCGCGTAGGTCCCGAACAATAAAGCTGAAATGAAAATGAATGTGTCGGAAAGGCTGACCGCGGTTTGATGTTTTGCGAATCCAATGTCGATTCGCGAGACCATCAGCACCGTCACCAGCGCAAACAGGATCCACTCAAAGTTGATCGGGCGAAACCCAAGCACGCACGCGGAATAGCCAAACGCAGCCAGCCCTACCACCGACACACATCTCGCCCATAGACTGGCCACGGCTTCGCGCTGCTCGCTTTGCTTCATTTGGCTCCCTCTCCCGTTGGTCCCAAACACAAATCGGGTTTTCTTAGCGACGCGCGTTCCACGGATGGGCGTCGTGGCTAAGTCTTGCAGGAATGATGTTTCTTAGGCTGTGCGACTGCGGTCGCGTTCGATCCCGGCCAAAAAATCGCCGATTTGATTGAATGGTTTCGGTCAAATTCGCCGCAAGGTAGTGACCCGGGAATGCCCCTACTTGGCACAAAACCATCGGGCCCATCTTTGCGTATAACAGGTCGCGCGGGTTATAAATGATCAAGCGTGTTAGCCCCAATTCTGAAAAAGGTGTTCAGTAAGTGCGTAACAAGAAGTATCTGGTAACTGCATTCGTCATAGCGGCCGCAGCGGCGATCGCGATCTCAACCATAGCATTCGGGAATCGAATGGAAGCCGAGTCCAAACGGGCCGAGGCCGCCGTTCGCCTGGACGAAACCAGCGGAGAAGTGCTTGCCACGCTACCGCTGTTTCATCGAGTTGATGAAAATTATTTCCGAGGGTCACAGCCCGCACGCGGGGGCATGTCCACACTCGCCCGGCTCGGAGTGAAGACCATCGTTGACCTCCGCTCGATCTACGACCACACCGACGATGTGCGCGAAGCCGCGGAAGCGTCCGGCCTGGCTTACGCGTGGATCCCGATGAGCGTTTGGAACCCGCCTACGGACGAAGAGGCGAACAAGTTTGTTGCTTTTGTCACCGATACGTCGAAAGGCCCGTTCTTCGTTTTCTGCGCGGACGGCTTGAATCGCACCGGCGAGTTGACCGCCATCTACCGAGTCACTCGCAGCAAGTGGACCGTCGAGCAGGCCCTCGAGGAAGCCGATCGTCTCGGATTCAATCCTTACTATTACACACTTCGAAGCTACGTTTGGGATTACGCTCGCAAGTTCAATCCCTCCGCGGTGCCGCCAACCGGCCGGCGTTTGGGATTGAGCGGCTCCTGAGTAACACGCGGCCAAAAACGGGCGGTGTCCTAATTTCAAATCTCAAATTGCGTTCGTGATTGCTTTTTGACAGCGCCACCACGCGACGGGGTCTGGTATTGGCCGAATTGTTCGCACAGTGATCAGGGTTCTGACCGTTGGGACCACGAGGGCAGATCGTTCGCGGATCACGGTCCAATCAAATGAAACCAAGTTTCGCAGTTATCGCTGCCATCTACGTCCAGCGAGCCTAGAGAACGTTGCTCGGGAGAGTATTTGAAGGATTGAAAAGAGAGAAAGGCGGTAAGAATCAAGATTCGCAATCGAAGGATTTAGACAGTTATGAAGTTCGATTCGACCTCTGACAGAGTTTCTTGCCACTAGCTGTATCGCTTAATGAACGCGCTGGCGCCTACGACATTGCCTACCTGTCCCGCTTCGTCACTTCTCCGCCCTCCGACAGTTCCAACGCGTAAGCCTATTCAAGAAGGCGATTGAAAATTTGAGATTTGAAATTAGGACACCACCAAAAAAAGCCACTTCAACCGGCCTTGATAAGCGCTCCGCCGTTACCTCATACTTCGCGGGACGCGTGACGGTATGGCGAAATCCAAGTCCCTCAAGCTCGTCTTCGTTTGCCAGCAATGCGGCGCTCAACAGCCGCGATGGATGGGCAAGTGTCCCGATTGCGGCGAGTGGAATTCGCTGATCGAAGAGAGACCCGCTACCGCGACACCCGAGGCATCGCCGCGCGGCGGGATGTTTCGCATGCGAGAAACGGCGACCGTCGCCTACCAGGACATCGAAAGCCAGGATGATGCGCGGCAGTCTTCGGGCATAGAAGAATTCGACCGCGTGCTGGGCGGCGGGATTGTCCCCGGTTCACTGGTGTTGATCGGCGGCGATCCGGGCATCGGCAAATCAACACTGCTGCTTGAAGTCTCCGACAAACTCGCGAACAACTACGGCAGAGTGCTTTACGTTTCGGGCGAAGAAAGCGAGCGGCAGATAAAGCTGCGAGGCGAACGGCTTGGGATCAATCCCTCGGGTTTGTACCTGTTGCCCGAAACTTGTCTCGAAAGAATCTTCCAGGAAATCGATCGCCTCGACCCACAGGCAATCGTCGTCGATTCCGTGCAAACCGTTTTTTCGATGAAGCTTGAATCCGCGCCCGGTTCCGTCTCGCAAGTCCGCGAAGTCGCCGGTCAGTTCTTGATGCTCGCGAAGAATCGCGCGGTCCCGGTTTTTCTGATCGGACACGTGACTAAGGACGGCGCGATCGCCGGCCCGAAAACGCTCGAACACATCGTCGATACCGTTCTCTATTTTGAAGGCGAACGTCATCACAATCATCGAATCATTCGCGCGGTCAAGAATCGCTTCGGCGCCGCAAATGAAGTCGGCGTATTCGAAATGACCGCGCGCGGTCTTGTGCCGGTTCTCAATCCATCCGGTTTGTTTCTGAATGAGCGCCCGGTTGGCGTGTCCGGATCAGTCGTGACTGCGTGCATCGAGGGCACACGCCCGATGTTGGTCGAGCTTCAGGCGCTGGTCACTTCGACAAAGTATCCGACGGCTCGGAGGATGACTCAGGGCGTCGATCAGAATCGAGTGTCTTTGTTGATGGCCATGCTAGAGAAGCGGCTCGGCATGCAAGTGCTCGGCGACGATGTATTCGTAAACGTCGCCGGCGGAATGACCATCGACGAGCCGGCTGCCGATCTCGGCATAGTCGCGGCCATCGCATCGAGCTTTCGCAATTTGCCCGTCGACGAACGCACGGCGGTGTTCGGCGAAGTGGGATTAGCGGGCGAAGTGAGAGCGACGAGTCAGGCTTCGGTGCGAGTGCGCGAAGCTTACGCGATGGGCTTCAAACGTTGTGTGATGCCTCACGGAAACATTACGGGATTGGATTATGACGACGGGATTGAAGTGATCGGCGTTCGCAATGTCGGTGATGGGCTTGAAGCGCTGTTCTGATTTGTGGGTTAATGGATCAATCGTCAAAACCAACAAGGCGCCACGCAGTATCGTTAGCGAGTGGTATGGACGGCTTGCAGATAGCTTCGAGTTGGCGCTCAATGCGATCTAAGCGCTGCTCAATTGCCACAAACCGAGTATCCTGAGCCGCAAACCGTGCGTCGAGATAACCACGCAGATCATCAATCCGCTTATTCATCGCCTGCTGATTGAGCCAGCTTGCGCCAAAGATGCTGATGATGAAGGTCGCGAGCGCAATGATGATCGTGACTATCAGAGGAGTCATCGGCGTCATCATACTGAGTTCACCGAGCGAAAACTAGGTCTTCGTCAAAATCGCGGACGCTGTTCGACTCCTCGTTCTGATCACGTCGCCGCGTCGCTGGTTTCCTTCCAGTAGTCCGGCTTCTCCTCCGTATTCGGATCGTGTCTTTCCATCCATCGCTCTGGAAGCTTCAATTCACTGAATCCAAATTTTCGATACAACTCGTGAGCGTCCTTCGTCGCAAGCACCCATCGCCTGAAGCCTTGCAACTCCGGATGCGAGATAATCACTTCCATCAACCAATTTCCCAGGCCCTGTCCCTGAAACGAATCGAGTATGAACACATCGGCGATCCACGCGAACGTCGCGTAGTCGGTTATCACTCGAGCGAATCCTATCTGCTGATTGCCCTTGTACACTCCGAACACAAGCGAGTTGTCGATCGACCTTTGAATCGTCTCGATCGATCGGCCCGCCGCCCAATAAGAAGTGTTCAAAAATCCATGAATGACTCCGAGATCGAGCCGCGCTTTGTCGGTGCTGATCGTATACTCGCCTCGCTCCCAACTTTCCATCATCAATCTCATGCTCGCACAATCTGAATCCCACGTATCATTGACTTCGCTATCGGGCGTGCTGATCCGACGCGAGCGGCGCTTTGACCTGATCGCGCAATCGCTGTTCGGCGAGCCCATCAGAAGCGCGATACGTCGCGATCGCTTCTCGCTCTGCAATCGCAAAGATCGAAAGCACCGTGTCATAGATTCCAAGCACCGCCGTGCGCACCTTTCCTTCGCTCCACCCGAACAAGTCAGCACCACCGCTCAACACTCCTCCAGAATTTGCCACATAATCCGGAACGTAAATAATGCTGCGCTCCTCGAGTTCATCGCCGTGCCGATCTTCCAGAAGCTGATTGTTCGCCGCGCCGCATACAATCGACACCTTGAGTTGTGGAATTGTTTGATCGTTTATCGTGGCTCCGAGCGCACAGGGAGCGAAGACATCAGCGTCCGCTGAATAGATTTCCTCCGGCGAGACTGCCGTCGCTTTGAAAGCCTCGGCCGCACGTTTTGTTTTTTGTGGATCGACATCCGACACGATCAATTCAGCGCCCGCCGCGTTTAGTTCTTTTGCAAGGTTATAGCCCACGTTGCCGCATCCCTGGATCGCGACGCGTTTGCCTCCAAGGTCGTCGCTTCCCCATCGATACTTTGCCGCTGCCTGCATCGCTCGAAACACGCCTAGCGCCGTCCACGGCGACGGATCACCGCCCTTGCCTGCGAGTCCCCCAACGTGACTCGTCTCCAGCGCAATCAGCTCCATATCGGCGGGACTCGTGCCCACGTCCTCCGCCGTAACATATCTCCCACCGAGTCGCTCGACGAATCGGCCGTGCGCGCGAAACACCTTCTCTCGATCCATCGTCCTGTTGTCAGCGATGACGATAGACTTGCCGCCGCCCCACGGAAGCCCCGCGACCGCGCACTTGTAAGTCATTCCGCGTGAGAGCCGAAGCGCGTCGATCAGCGCTTCATCTGCGCTTGCGTAATTCCACACGCGAGTGCCGCCGACCGCAGGACCCAGGACGGTGCTATGAATCGCGATGATCCCGCGATACCCCGACGCCGGGTCGTTGGAAAACAGGACCTGCTCGTGTCCCATCTCGGTCATCAGATCAAAGAGCTTCGAGTGCGTATCAGTGCTCATTGTTAGACACCCCTTCGGACCTTGAATAGTGTCGGGCATAGTCGGGCACTCTTACGCCGGACGCGAGCCGATCATCGTCAATCGGAACTCCCGCCTCTAACCTCAAAGGAACAACGCCGGCCCACACTTCGAGGTCATAGTCTTCTTGATCGTCGAGCGGTGGGCCGGTTCGCACTTTCGCGGACACTTCTTCGAGTGGCACCTTCAGCACAAGCGTCGCACGCAGTTCACTTTCACTGGGCGAACGCACTTCTTCCCAGCGATGCGGTACAACGTGATCGGTGAAAGCATGCAGTGCGTTCACTTTTTCTTGAGGATCCTCTACGACTGATGCCCGGCCGAAGACTACGACGGATCGGTAGTTCATCGAATGATGAAACGCGGATCGCGCCAGAACCAATCCATCCAGCAAGGTGACGGTGACGCAAACATCGATGCCCGCTTCAAGCGAGCGAAGCATGCGGCTTGCAGCCGAGCCGTGAATATACAACTCGTCGCCGATTCGGCCATACGACGTTGGGATCACTACTGGCTTTCCATAGGAGATGAATCCGACATGACAAATAAAAGCCTCATCGAGGATGGCATACACCGGCTCCCGGTCAAACTCGCCGCGCTTCGGCAGGCGCTTCAGTGTTGTTCGTTCAGTTTGGGTAAACGCACTCATCGAATAATTACTCCTGGATCGCTGACTCTAGTGAGCTGACAGCCTGCCCGCTGTTGCCCGCGTGCTCTTGTCTTTGAACGTTTTCAGTACGAGCGTGGTTCGCGTCGAGCATACGGACTTGATGCGTTCAATCTTTTCTCTCACTAACGCGCCGAGTTGCTCGACTCCCGAAACGCGGACGCGGACAACATAGCAGTCCTCGCCGGCGATCCGGTGAACCTCTTCCACCTCGGGAATCTCCGACAGCGTGCCGGCAATATTGCCCTCGCGATCTTTCGTCTGCAAAAAAATGAATGCTACAAGTTTGTCTCTCATGATTCTCCTGCCACATTCGAGATCATACTAATGCTCTTAAACCATCGGCCGGTCTGACGGCGCGTTCCTTTTTGTTCTTGAGCAGTTTCGCTTTGACCAGCGAGCCTAGCGTCTTTACGGCTTGCTCGATCGCGTGAGGCGAAGCCATCGTAAAGCTCAACCGCATCATGCATTGAGGTGCGGCGCTTGAATAAAAGTGATCGCCGCTGACGAACGTCACGCCATTCTCGACTGCTTGAACAAGCAGTTGGGAAGTGTTCAAGGACTCGGGCAGCCGCACCCAGATCGACATGCCGCCCTCGGGCCGGCTCCAGCTCGCCTCTGGCGGAAAGTAACGTTCGAGCGCTTCGAGCATCGCATCACGGCGCTCGGCGTAGGCTTTCTTTACGCGCTTTATATGTTTTGAGATCAGGCCGCGCTTTGCGAATTCGAAGATCGCCGCTTGTGAAAGCAGGCTCGCGTGCAGATCGCTTCTCTGCTTGGCTTGATTGAGGTGGTCAACAACGACACGAGGCGCCGCGATCCATCCAATGCGCAAACCCGGAAATCCAACCTTCGAAAAACTGCTGATGTAAATCACCATGCCGCGCTCATCCAGCGCCTTCAGAGGCGGAAGCATCGGTCCTTCATACCGCAGCTCTCGATAGATATCGTCTTCAATTATCGGGACGCGGTAGTTCGCGGCAATCTCGATCAGCCGGCGGCGCGACGGGATATCCATGGTCGCTCCCGTCGGATTTTGAAAACTCGGCACAACATAGATCAGTTTCGCTCGCCGCTGGGATAGGACATCTTCAAGCACGTTCAGATCAATGCCCCTCTCTGTGACTGGAATGCTGATGTATTTCGACCCGGGCCCGCAGAACATGCTTAAGGCGCCGGGATAAGTTGGGTTCTCGAGCGCGACTTCTTCGCCAGAGCCAACCAGTATCCGGCTGATCAAATCGAGAGATTGCTGGCAGCCGTTTGTTATGAGAACTTCATCCGAAGAAACTCGAACACCGGCGAGCGCGAGTTGAGCAGCGATGTACTCCTGCAGCGGGTGGTATCCGCTAGTCGTGCCGAGTTGCAGAAGTGTTCGTCCCTGTTTTCTGAGAACGTGATCCACCGCCCGTCGAAACTCATCGAGCGGGAACAGCTCCGCGGACGGCAGCGCCAGCCCGAGCGAAGTGACGTCACTCCGCGCGGCGTAATCACCCATCTCATGAAGCCAATTGTCTCGTGCTCGAACCGCCAGGAGTGATTCCCACGGCATCGCCGATGGTAACGGTTGCTCCGCGGCTCGATGCGCGGACATCGCAGGCACGCGGCTGATGTAGGTGCCGCTTCCAACGCGGGATGTTATCAAGCCGTCCGCGGCCAACTCGGCATAAGCCGTCGTGATCGTATTCCGATTGACTCCCAGTGTTTTGGCAAGTTCACGATTGGCGGGCAAGCGGTCGCCGACCTTCAGCGCACCGTTGACGATCATCCGGCGGACCTCACTCACGATCTGCGCGTAGAGCGGTGTGTGGCTATCGCGTTTTAGTTCCAAAAGCACGATTATTGCGGCCTCGCAGAATTGGATCACGATACCCAGCCATTTTAGCTGTGATTTTTACGATGTAAAGGACCAATTGATGCCAATAATGCCGGACCAATTGCGTATCAGTTGATATTCAAAAGATTGAGAACGGACTGCCTGGTGAGTCCAATAAAATGAGTAACCCGACGTGAACGCGTTTCCTCTTGAAATTCGCTTGCCGGTTTCTTAAGAGGTTGGGAGGTGACAACGCGGCGATTCATAACTCGGCAACGCCAGAAATACTAAAGGGGATGACGCCGCCCCCGTGGCCTCATCCCCTTCAGCTTATTGTTGCTTTGTCTGTCGCTTCTCTCAGTCTTGCGATTGCTGGCGGAGCCCCCGTTCCCCCAACCACCGCGTAACTTCTTCAAAGCTACGTTGGTAACATTGGCAATGCTTGTGCCATCGTTTCTGGCCCGCGCAGGTAGCCGTAACTCTTGTCATTGAATGAAACCGCGCCGCGCGCGCATTTCCCTCTGCCAAAACTTGTCAATCGGCGAGTGACGAATCGCGTAAGGATGCTTCAAGCTCTGCTGCGTTCCATCGGACACGCTTTGCCTTACCGTCTTCATAGACCGTCGACATCGCCGCGGAGATCTCGAGCTCAAACAATACATACCTGTTATCGGGTTTGTAGCCGGCGGCGACGGCTCCCTCAAACGCCAGCCGCCGAACACCCTGATCAATAACCTTTCCGCCGCAGCCCGTGATTAGGAACTCGCCTCCGCCGCCTCCGTTGTCTTCAACCGCACAATGCAAAGCGAACCGTCGATCTCGGGCCAGGTCGTGTGCTTTGGGAGAGGCCGGCTCCATGTAAACGAACAGACGGCCGTTTGCGATGAATGGAGACACAGGATGAAGGCGCGGCGAGCCATCGACTCGAACCGTCGCAAGGTACGCGATCCGGCCCTCCAGTCTCCGCCTTCCGAACTCTGCAAGATCGGGCGAGACCGCTGCAAACTCTGACCAACCCATCACAGGATGAATTCTCCTCCGAAAGCACGATCGTTTTGAGGAAGTCTAACACTGGCCAACGCTCTCGCCATCATGCGCGGGAAAGGCTGTAGGAAACTTCGCTAGAAAATCCTATGAGTTCAGCTATAATGACCTCGGTTGGCGACCAATCGCCGACACGACTGGCAGCTTGTTGGAATCGTGATCGTACTTAGGTCCGGTTTCGAGTTTTAAAACGGACCGCGCTAAGAGCCCGGACCCGCGTAATATTCTTTAGGGTTCGGCGAGTCCTTCAGATAACGTTGGACACGACAAACCGGTTTTTGTTTCGAGTTTCGGTTTGTCGACTCAGGTGCTGCACAGTTGTACTTGCGGCCCAGGGCCGCGAATTGATCTTTCTCAAATCAGCTTAACTAATCGCAGCGTCGTAAAGCAGGAACGGCTCAAGCGATAGATAAGACGTACGGAGGTCATATGCAAGCAGATGTTACTTTGATTCGTACAGTCTTCTTCGCGGCGCTCGTGAGTGCAGGGTACTTCCTCAAGCCTTTCCCGGCCCTTGGTACGAGAAATCCGCTTATCTCGGCGATCATCGGGGGAGTACTTGCAGTCTCGATCATTTTCTTCGAGACCCGAATCCGCAAAGCCACACTTAAGACTCTTATCGGCGGAGCGGTCGGGTCAATACTAGGCATCGCAGGCGCTACCTTAATCTGCTGGATCATAGCCGCGCAGCATGCGATACCCGAAGAGTTCAAATCTTTCCTCACGCTTACTCTGACACTGTTCATGGGGTATGTAGGATTGATAGTCGGCGCAGTCAAAGGTGATTATCTCGATTTAACCGCGCTCGGTGGAATATTCGTAGAAAAGGGAGCAGCAAAATCCCACTCGCTGATACTGGATACCTCGGTCATCATTGACGGCCGGGTAGCTGATATTGCCGAGACCGGATTCTTGTCGGGCATGCTGGTGATTCCCCAGTTTGTCCTGCGCGAGCTTCAACAAATCGCCGACAGCGCGGATTCGATCAAACGCAATCGCGGGCGGCGGGGCCTCGACATCCTTCAACGGATTCAAAAGAAAAAAGGCAGCTACGAGATCGTCATCAGCGAAGCTGACTTCCCCGATGTCCGCGAAGTTGATCATAAGCTGATCGAGCTGGCCAAACAGATCGAAGCCAAGATCGTCACCAACGATTTCAATCTCAACAAGGTCGCGCAGCTCCGCGGCGTTTCAGTCCTCAACATCAACGAACTCGCGAACGCACTGAAGCCTGTCGTGCTTCCGGGCGAAATCATGCGCGTATTCGTGCTGAAGGAAGGTAAGGAATACAACCAGGGTGTTGCTTACCTCGATGACGGCACGATGGTCGTAGTCGACAATGCGCGGCGGATGATCGGTAAGAACGTCGATGTGTCTGTGACCAGCGTTTTGCAAACAACCGCGGGCAAGATGATCTTCGGCCGCTTCAACGAGGATGGACGCGCGGCCTCGGGGCCAAGGCACAACAACGCAGCCTCTCAGTGACAGACGGTAAGCTAAATACGGCGATCATTCCGGCGGCCGGCATCGGCGTCAGGATGCACGCCGACCGGGCCAAGCAGATGCTGGAGCTGGGCGGCGTGCCTGTGCTCGTTCACACGCTCACGCGATTCCAGCAGTGTGATGCGATCGATCAGATCATCCTCGTGCTCCAACCCAATCTGACTACCGAAGTGCTCGCCATGATTTCCCGGCACCACCTGACAAAGGTTGCGCGCGTGGTGGCGGGCGGCGCCGAACGGCAGGATTCAGTCTATCGTGGACTCCAGGTTGTGAAAGAAGAAACCGCCGGGATCATCGCGGTTCATGACGCAGTGCGCCCATTCGTGAAACCGGAAGAGATTCGCTCAGTAATCGAACGCGCCCAGACAACCGGGGCCGCGTTGTTGGCGCTCGCCGCAACGGACACGATCAAGCAAGTGAAGTCGGGACGTGTGCAGCGCACGCTCGACCGGCGGCGAATCTACTACGCGCAGACTCCGCAGGCGTTTCGCTACTCGATCATTCGAGAAGCATTCGAGCGAGCTTATGCTGACGGCTTCATGGGAACGGATGAATCGCAGCTTGTAGAACGCGTTGGTCATCGCGTATCAATCGTTGAGGGCTCCCCGATCAACATAAAGATCACGCGGCCTTTTGATCTGCGATTTGCCGAGGCGATTCAAAAGGAGTTCTTTGATTGAGTGAATCAACTCGCATCGGAATCGGGTACGACATACATCGACTGGTCGAAGGGCGAAAGCTCATACTGGGCGGCGTCGAGATTCCGTTCGAGAAAGGCTTGCTTGGACACTCGGATTCGGATGTGCTTTCACATGCGATTTGCGACGCGTTGCTTGGAGCCGCCGCGTTGGGCGACATCGGCACGCACTTTCCGGATACCGATCCGCGATGGGCGGGTGCTTCGAGCCTGGATTTTCTAGCGCGCGTGGTCGAGTTGTTGACCGACGGTGGTTATAGAATATTAAACATCGACGCGACCGTGATGGCCGAGCGCCCGAAGCTTCGGCCACACATTGAGGATATGCGCGCACGCTTGGCGTCCGTTCTCGTTATTGATATCGATCGAATAAACGTGAAAGCGAAGACCAACGAGGGCCTTGACTCAATCGGCCGAGGCGAGGCGATCGCGGCGCAAGCGATTGTGATTCTCGGAGACTCCGGGCGATAGCCTGATGAAAGTGCGATTCCAATGGGATAGTAAGAAAGCGGCGGCTAATCGTCGTAAGCATCGAGTTGGCTTTGAGGAGGCGAGTACAGTCTTCAATGATGGGCTCGCGCGAATCTTTGATGATGTGGCGCACTCGACCGGCGAACAACGAGAGATCATAATAGGGCATTCAATACTCAATCGCTTGCTGGTCGTTTCTTTCGCGGAGTTAGAAACGGGAAATATTCGAGTTATCAGCGCGCGATTAGCAAACAGGAAAGAACTCGAGGATTATGAAGAAAATGTCAGGGCGTAAACTTCGGAAAACTGAATCGGACGAACTGCGGCCGGAATACCGGTTTGACTATAAGAAGGCGCGTCCGAATCGGTTTGCGGGAGAGACGAGCGAGGAGCGGAGAGTCGTAGTTTTGGACCCCGATGTTTCCGCGGTCTTCAAGACCCCAGAGTCCGTTAACAAAGCGCTCCGAGCCTTTATTTCCGCGATGCCGGGAAGCAAGTCAGAAATTATTCGCGAGTCATCACAGAAATAGACTCAATTCCCCCAGAAAAAGCCTATGCTCAAGCGAAGAAATATACTTGGGGTCATTGCGATCTCTCTGGTATGTATGATCCTTACCGGCTTCGCATCCATTTCTGCGGCGCAATCTCACCACAAGCCTTCCCGTGATGAATCCACGAAAGCCATCCGCGCGACTGCTTACTCAATGATGAAGGCGTTTCTCACGCAAGATGTCGCGACCTTCAAACGTCTCTCAGCCAAGCGAACTCTGCAACTGGTAAGTCTGACCTTCGAAGCCGCTCGCGAGGATTCGCAGTACAAACAGGAACTCGAAAACGCTCATATCACCAATGCCGATCAGTTTCTGGGTTACTTCCTGCAGGGCATGGCGAATCAGTATCTTCAAGCGGCGCCGCTCTCTCCCGAAGCCGCCGCACGCCGCGCGGCTAACGATTCTTCCGTCACTTTCATCAGCGACTCCGAAGCCAGGATCGCGGCGGGGAATTCCGAAGTGGCTCGCGCGCGGCTCGTCGGGAAAGAATGGAAGATCGATCTCACTGATTGGCTCAAGCGAGGCGTGCTCGCCGAGGTAAAGGATCCGGCGATGCGAGCACGAATAAAGAGTCTGTGAAATGAGAACCGTTGACATCATAGCCCGCAAGCGCGATGGTCACGCGCTCAGCCGTGCTGAGATCGGCTTCATCATTCGCGGCTACACCGCGGGTGACGTCGCTGACTATCAGATGGCCGCGCTAACGATGGCGATCTACCTCCGCGGGATGACCAATGAAGAAACCATCGCGTTGACCGAGGCTATGCTTCGCTCGGGAGAGGTGCTGGATCTTTCGGATCTTGGCCGCCCGCGCGTCGATAAGCATTCGACAGGCGGCGTTGGCGACAAGACATCGCTTGTGATTGCGCCAGTCGTGGCCGCGGCTGGCGTGCTGGTGCCGATGATCTCGGGACGCGCGCTGGCGCATTCGGGCGGCACGCTCGACAAGCTCGAATCGATTCCCGGATTCAGAACTGATCTCTCGCTTGTGGAATTTCGAGCAACTCTCAAGAACGTTGGCGCGGCTCTGATAGGGCAGACCGCCGAGATCGCGCCGGCCGACAAGAAGCTCTACGCGTTGCGCGACGTGACCGCGACCGTTGCGTGCCGCCCGCTGATGGCCGCTTCGATCATGAGCAAGAAGATGGCCGAGGGCGCCAGCGGTCTGGTGCTTGATGTGAAGACCGGGAGCGGCGCTTTTCTGAAGAAGGAAGAAGACGCGCGAGAACTCGCCACGATTATGATCTCGATAGCTCGTGGGATGGACAAAGAGTGTGTCGTGCTGATCACGGATATGAATCAACCGCTGGGCCGCGCTGTCGGCAATTCGCTGGAGCTCATCGAAGCGTTCGAGACTTTGAAGGGTCGCGGCCCTGAGGATTTTAATTCGCTTTGCCGCGAGCTTGCCGCGGAGATGTTTGTTCTTGGCCGCGCAGCGATTGGCCCCGACGGAGGACGCGCTCTTTATGACGAGATGATCCGTTCCGGCGCGGCCCTCGAAAAAATGCGCCAGATCATTGCGGCTCAGGAAGGCGACGCGCGAGTCCTGGATGATTACGATTTGCTGCCGCGCGCCTCACAAACTCACACGGTCAGCGCATCGGAAGCCGGGTACGTTCAAGCGATTGATACCGAAGCGATCGGGCACGCATCGATGCTGTTGGGAGCGGGCCGCGCGAGACTCGACACGGCGATCGATCTGGGTGTGGGCTTGATCGTCGAGGCCAAGATCGGCGATGAACTGCAACAAGGTGCGCCTCTCGTCACGCTTTGCTTTAACGAAGAGGATCGCGTTGAAGATGCGGCTCTCGATATCCGCAACGCCTATACGATCGGCGAGCAAAGGGTCGCGCCGCCTCAGTTGATCAAAGCGGTGATGCGCTGATTTACAATCCTCATGTGAGTCGTTAGAATCGAGCCCGCCTTGATCAACACTGGAGTTTAGAGTCCAGCCTTTAGGCTGCCTTGCTGCTGCAAGAACAACTAAACGCAAGCTAAAGCTTGTACTCTGAACCATCACACCGGGAGGCCGCACAATGAAGACCAAGGTAACTCGTCGTGACTTTTTTCGCACGAGCGCCGTCGCCGGATTAGGCGCAAAGCTCTTCGGAGAATTGTCTCCGGTCACATTTGCTCAATCCAAAGGATCGCGGCCGATTGTGATATCGAGCGCGAACGGCTTGCGCGCGACCGCGAAGGCGATGGAGATGATTCGCGCGGGCAAAGACACCCTTGAAGCCGTCGTCGCGGGAGTCGCCATCGTCGAGGACGATCCAAAAGACATGAGCGTCGGATACGGCGGCTTGCCTAATGAAGACGGCGTGGTCGAGCTCGACGCGAGCGTGATGCACGGACCTACCAAACGCGCGGGCGCGGTCGCTTCGATTCAACGGATCAAGAACCCAGCTCAAGTTGCGAAGCTTGTGATGGAGCGAACGGATCATGTGCTACTTGTCGGACCCGGCGCGTTGCGATTCGCGCGAGCGCAGGGCTTCAAAGAGATCGACTTGTTGACCGATGAGGCTCGAATCGTATGGCTCAGATGGAAAGAACGAATGAGCGACGACGACTCTTGGGGACCGGGCCTCGCCGCGCCTCCCGACGCGACTCAGAGCAAACTTTACGACGGCACGCCGATACGAGCGGAGTTGCTCGCGCTTGCCGACGAGTACATCGCTCATCCGCCGACTGGAACAATCAACTGCATAGCGGTTAATGAAAAGGGCGACATCTCGGGAACAACAACTACAAGCGGGTTGTTTCACAAGCTTGCCGGCCGCGTGGGGGATTCGCCGCTGATCGGGTGCGGGCTGTTCGTCGATAACGAAGTCGGCGCCGCCGGATCAACGGGCCGCGGCGAAGAGTGCATCAAGATCAACGGCGCGCACACGGTTGTCGAGATGATGCGCAAAGGCATGTCGCCAACCGACGCCGCGCTTGAAGCGTGCAAGCGAGTCGCCGCGAATTACAATAACGACAAAGCAAAGCTCAAGAAGTTCGGGATAGAATTCTACGCGGTGAACAAGAACGGCGAGCACGGCGCGGCTGGTCTGTGGGGTTATTCGTTGAATGCCAAGGGCGATCGCAAACGCAGTCAATATGCGGTTCACGACGGCTTGGAGAATAAGCTGCACGACATCGCATATTTGTACGAATCGCCCGACAAGTAGCATAGACTTCAGTCTGTGTGCTGTTGAATTAACCGCTGATCTTCGCTGACTCCGTCGCGCTGATCTTCGCTGATCAGCAAGAATCTGCGGTCCGACAGGCAGCGCAGATCAGCGGTTAATGGTCCAGCCATAACGCGGAGTGCAACCATGACAAAGTATCACCTTGTATCGGTCACCGCATTGACTATCATTCTCGCAATGGCTCAACTCGCTTCATCGCAAACCAAGCCGCGCGCGCGCGATCTCGGAGTTCCCTTTGACGGAACGCCCGGGCCGCTCAATGCAATCACGGACGTCAAAGGCATCGAAGTCGGCCATACGACTCTCATCTCAGGCGAAGGCAAGCTCAACGTGGGCGTTGGTCCCGTTCGAACCGGAGTCACCGCCATCATTCCCCGCGGTAAGCAGTCATCGAACGATCCGGTGTTCGCCGGGTGGTTCTCGCTTAACGGCAACGGAGAGATGACCGGCACTACGTGGGTTGAAGAGTCGGGCTTTCTCGAAGGCCCGATAATGATCACAAACACCCACAGCGTCGGAGTCGTGCGCGACGCAGTCATCGCGTGGCGAGTGAAGCGCGGCGCTCCCGACGCTTCCGGGTACTGGTGGTCGCTGCCGATCGTCGCCGAAACGTATGACGGCTACTTGAACGACATAAACGGATTTCACGTGAAGCCCAATCACGTGTTCGAAGCGTTGGACAGCGCGAAGTCCGGATCGGTTGTCGAAGGAAATGTCGGCGGCGGTACGGGTATGATCTGCTACGGTTTCAAAGGCGGGATCGGAACGGCTTCGAGAAAACTGGATGCGAATGCCGGTGGCTATACCGTGGGAGTTCTGGTGCAAGCAAACTTCGGGCGCCGCAATCAGCTTCGCATCGCGGGCGTTCCGGTTGGGACTGAAATCACCGAAGGGACCCTCTCATCGATCGACGGCGGGCCTCGCGATGATGTGGGCTCGATCATCATCGTAGTGGCAACCGACGCGCCGTTGCTTGCTCATCAACTGAAGAGACTGGCTCGCCGCGCGGCGCTGGGAGTCGCTCGCACTGGGAGCAGTTCAGGCAACGGATCAGGTGACATATTCGTGGCTTTCTCTACGGCGAACGCGGGAGCTTCAAAAGGGGAAGGAACGATTCAGCTCACGATGCTTCCGAACGATCGAATGAATTCGTTATTCGAAGCGACGGTCCAGGCTACCGAAGAAGCAATCGTCAATGCGCTCGTTGCGTCGGAGACAATGACGGGCGTCGATGGTCATAAGGTGATCGCGCTTCCACATGACCGATTGAAACAAGTCTTAAAGAAGTACAATCGCTAGGCAGATCGAACAAAGGTAGCACACCTTGAGTTCCACCAAAGCAAAAGTCTACATAGAAACAACTATCGTCAGCTACCTCACTGCTCGGCCTGGCAGTGACCTGATAAATCGCCGCGCACCAGCAACTCACGCGGGATTGGTGGCAGAATCGTCGCGCTGACTTCGACTTGTTCATTTCTCAAGCTGTTATTGAGGAGGCGAGTGCGGGAGATCCACAAGCCGCAGCCGACCGCCTTCAGGTGCTCGCGCAGATTCGGGTGCTGGGGTTGAATGAGCCGGCTCTTCAGTTGGCGCGCGCGTTGGTTGCCAAGGGACCGCTTCCAGAGAAGGCTGCCGTTGATGCCTTGCACATTGCGCTTGCCACCGTTCATGGTATGGACTACCTGCTGACCTGGAACTGCAAGCACATTGCAAATGCAGAGATGCAAGCCCCCATAGCTGCGCTTTGCCTTTTGCGAGGATACGAACCGCCGGTCATTTGCACGCCAGAGGAACTTATGGGAGATTAGGCTTATGTGGAGAGATACCATCGTTGATGAAACAAGGAAGGCACGGGAAGAGTACGCCGCCAAGTTCAGTTACGATCTGGAGGCGATTTACCGTGATTTGAAAGAAAGAGAGGAGCAGAGCGGCCGAGAGGTCGTGAGTCTTCTGCCCAGAGAGCCCGTTTCCCTCACAACCGCTTAAGGATCGACGATGAGAAGACTCTCTTTGATTGTAATGTTGATCGCGGCACTCGCGCTGTCGGCCTGCACAAGCGTCATCGGCAAGCGCGATGAATCCGGGGGCAAGCTTCGAGTCGGAATCGTCTTCGACATCGGCGGCAAGGATGACAAGTCTTTCAACGCCGCCGCGTGGGAAGGCGTCAAACGCGCCAAACAGGAACTCGGCATCTTTCTTCGCGACGTCGAACCCGGCGATCCAACCTCGATCGAACCCTCCATGCGTGCGTTCGCCGAACGCGGCTACGATCTGATCGTCGGAGTCGGTTTCGCTCAGGCGCCGATCATGAACGACGTCGCTCGCGATTATCCCAACCTGAAATTCGCGATCATCGACGGCGTGATCGATCTTCCGAACGTCGCCTCGCTGATCTTCAAAGAACACGAAGGCTCTTTTCTCGTTGGGATGATCGCGGCTCGTACAAGCAAAACCGGCAAGATCGGATTCGTGGGCGGCATGGACATTCCGTTGATTCACAAGTTCGAGAAGGGCTACGAAGAGGGCGCGCTCTATGCGAATCCGAAAATACAGGTGTTTGAAAATTACGTCGGCGTGACCGATGCTGCGTGGAACAACCCCGGCAAAGGCAAAGAACTTTCGAAAGCTCAAATCGAACGCGGCGCCGATGTAGTCTTTCAGGCCGCCGGCAACTCCGGACTCGGAGTCTTCGACGCCGCCGAAGAAGTCACCAAGTATCGCCGCCAAAATGGCATTGATCCACCGAATGTGTTTGCGATCGGCGTTGATTCAAATCAAAACTGGGTCAAGCCCGGATTCATTCTGACCAGTATGATCAAGCGCGTCGATGTGGCGGTGTTCAACACCGTCAAAGACCTGCTCGAATCGCGCTTCACGGGCGGCATACACGAGTTCGGCATGGATAATGACGGGATCGGGTACGCGCTCGATGACTACAATCGCGAGATGATTCCGCAGTCCGTGCTCGATGAAGTAGACCAGGCCAGAAAAGACATCATCGCCGGGCGCATCAAAGTCACGGACGCAATGGCGGAAAAATAACCGAACGCATCCCTCTGATAACCACATGGAAAATCTCTGGAGAGACCTCACGTTTGCCCGCCGAACTCTTCTAAGAAATCCGGGCTTCACCATTGTTGCGGTCTTATCGCTTGCGATCGGCATCGGAGCCAACAGCGCGATCTTCAGCGTCATCAACGGGCTTCTGCTCCGGCCGTTGCCTTTCAAGGACGCCGAGCGTCTTGTGATTCTGTGGAGCCGCTCGCCTGGATTGAATGTGCCGCAGGATTGGTTTTCACCCGGACAATACCTCGACGTACAAGCCGACAATCAAGTCTTCGAAGAAACGGCGATCACGATCGGCGGGAGTTTCAACCTTACGGGCGAGGGCGCTCCCGAACATATCGACGGCGCGAGAGTTTCGTCTTCGCTTTTTTCCCTGTTGAGCGCAAGCCCGATACTCGGCCGCGCATTCACATCCGACGACGATCAACCGGGAAAACAAGCGAGCGTAATTCTGTGCTACGGATTCTGGAAGCGCACATTCGGCGGCGATCCTAACGTGATAGGAAAAACGCTGACAATGAACGGCAACCCGTTCACGATAGCCGGAGTGATGCCCGCTTCGTTCGTTCTAAACAAAGAAATAATGCCTGCCGTCAACGGTATTCAAAACGCCGACCTGCTGGTGCCCTTGCCGCTCGCCGCAAGCGCGCGCGCCAATCGCGGTAACGAAGACTTCAACATCTTCGCGAAGCTGAAGCCGGGCGTCACCGTTGCTCGAGCGCAGTCGGATATGGATGTGATCGCGGGCCGGATGAAGGAGCAGTACCCAGCCAACTATCCACCGGCGGGCGGGCTCACTATCAGCGTCGTGCCGCTTCTCGGCCAGGTAGTCGGTGACATTCATCTCGCGCTCTATGTTTTGTTTGGCGCGGTTGGCTTTGTGCTTTTGATCGCCTGCGCCAACGTAGCCAACCTCCTGCTCGCGCGCGCGGGAGTCCGCCAAAAAGAAATCGCGATTCGAGCGGCCGTCGGCGCAAGCCGCGCTCGACTCATGCGGCAACTGATCACCGAGAGCGTGCTGCTTGCGGTTGCGGGCGGTGCGGTTGGACTCGCGATCGCGTTCTGGGCCGTTGACGCTTTGACCTTAGCCGGCTCAGAAAACATCCCGCGGTTGGGCGAGGTCGGCATAGACATGCGAGTCCTCGCGTTCACCGCGGGCGTCGCGCTTTTGACCGGCCTGGTTTTCGGCCTTGTGCCCGCAATGCGCGCCTCACGCGTTGATCTGAATGAATCGCTGAAAGATGGTGGGCGTTCACCCGGCGGCGCTTCCAGTCGAGGCCAACATCGAATGCGCGCGCTCTTGGTGGTCGCCGAGATGGCTCTCTCGCTGGTGCTGCTGATCGGCGCGGGTTTGCTGATTCGCAGTTACGCGCGCGTCACATCCGCGTATCCGGGATTCGATCCGCACAATGTTCTTTCGCTTCGTCTTGCGTTGCCAAATGTGAAATACAAATCCCAGGACGAGATTGCCGCGTTCTTCAAACGAGCGAGCGAGCACTTGAAGACCTTGCCTGAAATCGAAGCAGTCGGAACCAGTTATTCCCTGCCGATGAGCACGGTCGCGCTTGCGTGGGAACCCATCAAGGTCGAAGGCTACGCACCGAAGACGGCGCAGGAGCGGATCATCTCGAATACCCGCATCGTGAACCCCGAGTACTTTCGCGCGATGGGAATCCGGATTGTTCAGGGACGTCTTTTCGATGAGCACGACACCAAAGGCCAACCCGAAACCGTCATAGTCAACGAAGCATTCGCCGAACGCTTTTGGCCAAATCAAGATCCGATTGGCAAGCGGCTTCAGCAAGCGGACGCCGACGGCTGGCGAACGGTCGTAGGAATTATCGGGGACGCGAAGGAGTACAGCAGCGAGAAAGAACCGCCGATTGCGGTCTACTATCCGTTCGAACAGTACGTGGCGAGAAACATGTTTTTGCTCGTTCGAACGACGTCTGATCCGAGCGCGATGGCCGCGTCGATAACAAGAGAGATTCAGTCGCTTGATTCGGATCTGCCGGTCTTTGACGTTGCAACGATGGAGCAGCGCTTACACGATTCGCTCGCGAGGCGGCGCTTTGCGATGCAGTTGCTGACCGTGTTCGCGGCGCTCGCATTGATACTCGGCGCGATCGGCATCTATGGCGTGATGGCCTACTCGGTGAACCAGCGAACTCATGAAATCGGTATACGCATGGCGCTCGGCGCCGAGCCCCGAAACATTTTGAGGATCGTAATTCGCCAGGCCGCTACGCTCGCGCTAATCGGTATCGCGTTCGGGTTGGGCGGCGCCTTTGCCCTGACTCGGCTTCTTTCGAGTCTGCTCTATGGAGTGGGCGCCACCGATGGCCTGACGTTCGTGTCGACTCCGTTGTTGCTTGGCGCTGTTGCGCTGTTTGCTGCGTATGTTCCTGCTCGCCGCGCCGCGCAGGTTGATCCGATGGTCGCGTTGAGAAACGAGTAATTCACTCGTCTCGCAGTCTGCTTGCTATCTTCGATTGAAGCTGAGGTGAATATGCCAGGACGAGTTGGGCTCACACTTTGTTGTTTGGCCGCGATGATTCTGCAGTACGCACCCGCGGCGATTGCCAACGACTCAGCCGCCGCATACGGGGCAGGTGGAATCACGTTCAAAAAGATCGATGGGATCGTGATGGAGAGCGAGAACCTGACGATCTCGCCGTTCGAGGTGACGGTTTCCTACGTATTCCGCAACGTCACCGCATCAGATATAAAGACTATGGTCGCATTCCCCTTGCCGATGATCACGAAGCACGATGAGGACGAAGACATCAACATCGATATGGATTCGCGCAATCCCGTACACTTCCAGCTTACGATCGACGGACAGCCTCGTCGGTTCCAGACGGAAATCAAAAAAACGAAAAGAACCTTTCGCTTCACCTATCACTGGATGCAGACTTTTCCGGCGGGCAAACAGGTTTTCGTTTCGCACAAGTACAAACCGATTCACGGTTCGTTCTTCACATCCGATTATGAAGGGACTCGTAAGCCGTTCACTCGGCTGTTCACTTCCACCTACTGCACTGAGCCCAATCTTCTGGATTGGTTGTTGAAGGCGCAACGCACTGTATTCGAGGTTCATTACATTCTGCGGACCGGCGCCAACTGGCAAGGTCCCATTGAGAACTTTTCTCTGACGATCAAGAAGGATAATCCGGATCAGAAGGTGTCATTGTGCGGCTATCCGGTTCGGCAAGTGAATCCCACGACCTTCGTTTGGGAGAAGAAGAACTTCACACCGGCGAAAGATCTTAAAATAATTTTTGCCCAGCCTCTCAAAAAAGCCGCCGGCTAGCGGGCGAATGTTGGAAGCGCTTGCTGCGACTATTATCGAATGAAACCACTCGTTGTACTGTTGTTGATTTCAATCGCGCTGACGGCGTCGAGCCCAGCCGTTGCGCAAGACTCCGCCGCGGAGAATGCCCGCCAGCTTTACAGGCAGGCCATGGAACTCTACAACGCAGGCCGCTACAACGAGGCCGCGCCGCTTTGTGAACGTGCGATCGCAATCAGCACCAGCGCGCTCGGTCCTGAGCATTCCGATGTCGCGCTCTCGCTCAACGGGCTGGGTTTGATATACGCGGGAAAAGGCGACTACGCGCGGGCCGAGCCGCTGTACGAACGCGCGTTAGGAATTTATTCGAAGCTGTCCAACACCGCGCAATCGCAAGACAACAGAAACGCCGCCGCCGGAAATGTTGCTGCCACGCTCAACAACCTTGCCGAACTCTACAAGAACAGAGGCGAGTTCTCTCGCGCCGAGCCGCTTTATCAGAGCGCTCTCACGATTTGTATAAAGTTGCGGGGTGAGCAGAACTCGCCGGTTGCCAACACGCTCAACAACCTGGCGGACTTGTATCGAATGAAGGGCGACTATGCGCGAGCCGAGCCCCTGTTCCGCCGCGCGTTGGCGATTTATGTAAAGATTAATCCAGAAGACCCGGATGTCGCTCTCGCCATGAGCAATCTGGCCGCGGTCTATGCGTCAAAGGGAGAGAACGCGCGAGCGGAGCCGCTCTACTTGCGTGCGCTGGCAATCAGAGAAAAGCTGCTCGGTCCGCAGCATCGCGATGTCGCCCTTACACTCAACAACCTCGCCGAACTCTACAGCGACAATGGGAATTTAGCGCGCGCTGCTGTGTTGCTCGAGCGCGCGCTTTCGATTCATCTAAAGCTCGACCCACAAAATCCCGACGTCGCAATCGTGCTAAACAATCTTGCGGGGCTATACCTTTTGAGAGGCGACTTCGCCCGCGCCGAGCCGCTGTATTCGCGAGCGCTTGAGATCAACGTGAAGGCGCACGGCCCCGAGCATCTCGAGGTTGCGCGCTCTCTCAACAATCTCGCGGCGGTCTTTCACACCAGGGGCGATGAAGCGCGCGCCGAGACGCTTTACCTGCGATCGTTGGCGATTCGAGAGAAAACGTTGGGACCTGATAATTCACTGGTTGCGACTACGCTCATGAATCTCGGCGATCTTTATCGGGCAAAGGGCGACTTTGCGCGAGCTGTTCAATTCTGCAGCCGCAGTCAGGAAATCCGCGAACGGAATTTCAATCTCATTCTGGCTTCAGGTTCTGAGGATCAAAAGCAACTCTTCCTCGACACACTTTCGGGCGAGACTCATGCGACCGTGTCTTTGCACGTTCGCTCAGCGCCGGCCAGTGAACAAGCGGCGCAGTTGTCGCTCACGACAATTCTTCGCCGCAAAGGGCGCGCGCTCGATGCGATGACCGACCAGATCGCGATGCTGCGGCGGCGCGCTGCGCCGGGTGATGCCCAGTTACTCGATCAACTAGCAGGCGCGCGTTCGCAGCTCGCGACGCTGCAACTTTCGAACTCGAATCGATTAACGCTCACGGAACGACAGGCGGGCATCAAGCGTCTCACGGCTTCGGTCGCCGGGCTCGAAGATCAAGTAAGCCGGCAAAGCGCTCGGTTTCGCGCGCTATCGCAACCCGTCGCGCTTGATGCAGTTCGCCAGGCTGTGCCCGAGGGCGCGGCGCTGATCGAGATCTTCGCGTTCAAGCCATTCAATGGGAAAGCCATAAAAGCATCGGAGAGATTCGGCCCGCCTCAATACGTCGCGTACGTGCTCGAACGCGAATGGGCAACTCCGCAATTTGTAGAGTTGGGCTCGGCGGATTCAATCGATGCCGACATCGCCAAGGTGCGAGATGCGCTGCACGATCCGGATCGCGCTGATGTAAAAAATCTCTCGCGCGCGCTCGACGAGCGAGTGATGAGACCAGTGCGACGATTGCTCGGCCCGGCTCGTCAACTATTGATCTCACCCGACGGCGCATTGAACCTCCTCCCGTTCGCAGCTCTCGTCGACGAGCGCGGGCAGTATTTGGTCGAGAACTACGCGATCAGCTATCTATCAAGCGGACGCGACTTGTTGCGTTTGCAAGTTGCGCGTGAGAGCCGCACCTTGCCGGTGGTGATTGGAGACCCGCTCTACGACATCTCCACAACGCGCGCACAGCAGACGCCCGCGCAAACCAATCAACCTGCCACCAACCGTCGTTCAGTTGACTTCACAGCGTTGAAATATGCCGCACTGCCGGGCACAGCCCAGGAGGCTCGCGCACTCCAGGCACTTCTTCCCGGCGCGCAACTTCTCTTACAACAACAAGCCACCGAAGCCGCGATCAAACAAGTGCGCGCCCCGCGAGTTCTGCACATCGCCACGCACGGCTTCTTCCTCGCAGATCAGCCGAGCGATGACAACGCCGCCGAAGCGCGAGCCTTGCTTCACGGAAGCGAAGAGAAACGAGTCGCGCCGCAAAAAGAGAATCCGTTGCTGCGTTCCGGAATAATTCTGGCGGGCGTCAACCAACAGCAAAGCGGTGCGGGCGAAGACGGAGTGCTCACCGCACTCGAAGCGGCGGGTCTGGATTTGTGGGGCACTCAGTTGGTGGTGCTGTCGGCTTGCGAGACCGGCCTTGGCGAGGTGCATAACGGAGCCGGCGTGTACGGGCTGAGGCGCGCGCTGGTGCTTGCGGGCAGCGAGACTCAGGTGATGAGTTTGTGGTCAGTGAACGACGTAGCGACGCGCGACTTGATGATGGGTTTCTATGAACGGCTGCAGGCGGGCGAAGGCCGCGCTGAAGCTTTGCGTCAGACTCAACTGGCAATGCTCGGCAGTAAGGCGCCGGTTCAAGCTGCCGACCCGCGCGGCGTGAAGATTGTGAAGCCCGGCGCCGCCTCGCAGAATTTTAGTCATCCGTTCTACTGGGCGCCGTTCATCGAGTCGGGCGCTTGGACGAGCATGCGCGGACGGTAATTCGAAGGCGTTTTGAGATTCAGACTTTTGATTACGCTTGTTCATAATAGGGCTTTTCGCAACCGGCCCAGAGCGGTTAGAGTGATGAAGTACTGCTCGTTCGTCCTGAGTGTCGGCCGATCCGCCGTGAACGCGTAAGTAGTGGTTACGAGGAAGGTCAATGAGTTCCGACGATCCCACAATAAAATTGCCTTCGGAAGGTCTCGAACAATTGCGTGAGTTGACTGCGCCAATGTATGCATTCGAAAAACGGCTCCAACAATTCGAGAAGCAAGTAGCGGCCATTCCAAAGATCGAGGAGCAAGTATCGGCCCTTGATCAAAAGGTCGATCAAAGACTGCACGAAACGCGACCTATCTGGGAGGGAGTCCTGGCGGAATTGCGAGACTTCCGCGCGCAAACCGAAACAGAGGTTGAGGGTATAAGACAAAGAATCGACACATTTGTCGTGGAACTATTTGAGGTGAGAGTGAGGCAGCGTGATTTCGAGACCCGGCTTCGAGTGCTGGAACAACACCCACAGGTGTCGGACGAGACTCCTGAGTAGAGAACGAATTCAGAGGTGTCAAATGAAAACAGTTGAGAATCCCCAACAACCCGTAGCGTTTGTAATAATGCCGTTTGCGCCAGAGTTCAATGCAAACTACAACGACCTGATAAAGCCGGCTCTGGAAGACGCTGGCTATGAAGTAGCGCGAGCCGATAGTGATTGGCACCAAGAGAATATCTTGCGCAAGATCGTCAAAGGAATCACAAGGGCAAAGCTTATCGTCGCGGAACTCACCACGCTCAATCCAAACGTCCTTTATGAGCTTGGCTTAGCACATGGGCTAGGCGTTCCAACCGTACTCTTGGCGCAATCACTCGAGGAAGTACCCTTTGATCTACGTTCATATAATATACAAACGTACTCCACTCACTATCAGGAGGTACCAAAACTAAGGAGGATCCTTACAGAGATTGGCCAGAGACATCTCAACGGAGAGATCCTCTTCGATAATCCAGTTCTCGATTTCGCGCCCAAGAGAATGGCTAATGCATTGGTGCCAAATGGTGATTTGGGCGAAGGGGCTGCTGTTGACCAAAGAATCGAAACCATCAGCGAGGAGATGGGAATACTGGAAGCGAATCAGGCCTCACAAAAGCTAGCGATAATGATGGGTGCGCTCGTGGAAGAGATTAACGCTTCAGTGAGCAATATCTCGCCCCTGTTAGAACGTTTTGATGCGTTGAGCCACGATCCCAGTGGAGGAACAAGCAGGGAGGCGCAGAACGTTGCGCAAGAAATCTCGTCCGAGCTAGACAAGAGTTCGTTGCGGATTGAAGAGTATTTGCCTGAGATTCAAGAGAACATCAAGATCCCGTTTCAAGTAATGCTCAGGTATTTGACGCAGCTTGATCCCGAGGAAGAACCTGACAGGCAGCAACTAGTTCAGTTTAGAGAGTTGTTCGGGGCGCTCTCAGAAAGAATACCGGTCGGCGTGAAGGGACTAAAGTCATACCGAAGGTCTGTTCAACAGATCGGGCTGAGAAGCCGCGTGATGAGTCCGGCAAGCCATAGAAACATTCAAGCCGTCGAAAAGATAACAGACGCAATGGGCCAGATCGAAGCGTCCATTTCTAGGGCTGTGCAAGTGATTAGCGAGCGCACCAACGTCGCCTGATGGCCAACGGTAAATCGCGGCTGCGTGAGCTGAAATGAAGCAGTGGGTTGGGGGCTAGATTGCCGAAGTATGTTGCTTTCCTCCGCGCCATAAACGTCGGCGGCCACGTCGTGAAGATGGACAATCTTCGCGGGTTGTTTGAATCTCTCGGGTTCACCGAGGTCGCCACCGTTATCGCCAGCGGCAATGTGATATTCACTTCAACATCCAGGAGTCCGGCCCTCGAAAAGAAGATCGAAGATCATCTGCGACAGTCGCTCGGTTACGAAGTGATCACATTTGTCAGAGCAACAAGTGAGTTGAAGGCAATCGCCGCGTGCCGGCCCCTTGATTCCTCTGAGATCGACGCCGCCGGCAATGCGTTCTATATCGGATTCCTCAAGGGCAGTCCGAGCGATGAAGCGAAACAGAAGCTCGCGTCACTCGCAACGGACGATGATAAATTTCATTTCTCGGGCCACGAGCTCTACTGGTTGCGCCGGAAAAAGTTCAGCGATTCAAAGTTATCGGGACCGTTGCTGGAGAAGACGCTCGGAATGCGGACGACCCTGCGAAATTCCACGACGGTGAAGAGAATCGCATCGCTATGCTCGTGAGGTGCGATGCTCGTTAGTCCTTTGGAATCGGAGGCGGACCTTCGGGAATGTATGGCTTGTATACCTCGCCTTTGGTTTTCTCTTTGAACTCGGCGCGAATCGCCTCGCGTGTTTTTTCGTCTTCAAACAAATCCACCATCGTTGCCGCGAGCGCCTTAGCCGCATAAACCAGACCCTTGTGGCCGATCGACATTCCCCCGCACGCTACAACCGGCCACGCGTGCCACGGAGCATTCTCCGGCGCGGTCGTGACTGACAGGTGCAGCGTCGGCACGATCCAGCTCACGTCTCCGACATCGGTCGAGCCGCCTTCTGGGTCGGGCTTCGGCGGATTCAACGGCTGAATCGCGCCGTTCAAACCCTTGGGCTCCACGCCGGTTGCCCGTTGAATCGCTTTCGCGAATTCCTGCTCTTCGTTGGTGTACTGAAGCGGGCCGAGCCATTCCATATTCGCGTGAATTATCTTCGCTCCCGCGATGTTCGCGAGCATCTCGTAGTCGCCGGTCTGAATCGTCAGTTTTGATTCAACTCCGGCCATCAGCGCCGCGCCTTCGGCGATCTTGCGCGCGCGCGCGAGCAGGTCTTCGACGCCAGCTCGCTTCGAATCGCGAAGCCAACACCAGACGCGAGCGTATTCGGGGACCACGTTCGGAACATCGCCGCCTTTTTGAATCGTGTAGTGCATGCGCACCGTTGGCTTCACGAACTCGCGCATTCGATTCAATCCGGTTGTGAAGAATTCAAGAGCCGCGACCGCGCTTCGTCCATTCCACGGATCGGCGGCGGCGTGCGCGGCCTTGCCTTTGAACTCAACGATGAAATCGACAATCGCCTGTGAGCTGTCGACATCGGCTACGGTCTTGTCTTCAGGATGCCACGCGAGACATACATCGAGATCGTTAAACAAACCTTCGCGAGCCATGTAGATTTTTCCGCCCACCGACTCTTCAGCGGGAGTCCCGTAAAACCGAATCGTTCCCTTGAGCTTGCCCGCGGCGATCATCTCTTTGATCGCCAGCGCCGCGCCGAGACTCGCCGCGCCGAATAGATTATGCCCGCAGCCGTGCCCCGCGGAACCGGCTTCCAGAGCCTCTTTCACGGGCTGAGCTTTTTGCGAGATGCCCGGCAGCGCGTCGTATTCGCCGAGGATTCCGATGATCGGCCGGCCTTGCCCGTAGCTGGCCGTGAACGCGGTCGGCATCCCAGCGACTCCGCGTTTCACATTGAAGCCCTGCTTCTCGGCATAATCCGCGAGCAGCTTCGATGAGCGAGTCTCGCGCAAGGCGGTTTCGGCAAAACGCCATATCTGATCGCTGAGGCCGATGAGTTCGCCTTTGTGCTTTTCAATGGACGCGACCACTTCGTCCTTGTTCTTGCCGTCAGCCGCAAGCACCGCCGCAGTGTTTGCAAGGAGCATGATAATTGAGATCGTCGCGCTAATAGTGCGTAGCTTCATTGTCTTCCTTTCGCGAACAAGTCTTTGGGTTCGGGGCTTCATTTACGCGGGGTTCGCTTTCGCGCTGTTGCACTCTTCACAGCGGCAAAGCTCGCGCAATCGTTCCCACGTGTATATTCCGTCGTCGTGACGATCGCTGAACATGAATTTCACACCGTAACGCCCGACGTGTTCGGCGTTCAGCACCGTCAAGTCATCGGCCACTGTTCGAGGATCGAGTATGCGCAGGCCCGTCACCTCGCTGACGCAATTCGCGCACATGCATTCGGACCTCAGGTACTTGATCGCATAGATGCTCGCGTGACCATCGTCCCATCGGACGGTGATTTCGTTCCCGGTCTTTTTTATCTCGAGCGGTGTAGGCATATGAATTGGGGATGGGGGATAGGGGTCGGGGGTTGGGCCAACCCCCATCCCCCAACCCCCATCCCCTACTTGTGTTTCCATCGAGGTGGCCGTTTTGCGATGAACGCTTCGACGCCTTCCTGTGGATCTCTGTGAGTCATCAGTTCGTTGAGGTAGATGTCTTCGGCGCGCTTCAAAGCGTCATCGAATCCAAGGCCCCATGTTTGCACCATCGCGCGGCGCGCCATCTCGAGCCCGGGCACACTCATTTGACGGAAAGTCGCGAGAATCTCTTCGGCCCTCGCATCGAGAGAGTTCTCATCGACCACATGATTGACCAGTCCGATTGACTGCGCGACATCGGCCGTCAACAACTCTCCGGTCAATATCATCTCGCGAGCGCGCTTATCACCTATCACCCGTGGAAGCACGAACGCGGCAACCGGCGGAAAGACCCCGATCTTTATTTCCGGCTGGCCGAA
>Ga0070705_100000035_pt1 | contig 67747 bp, 63 predicted proteins | sample KBSK5253metaG_FD_65455 | JGI IMG/M metagenome (GOLD analysis project Ga0070705, IMG submission 65455) | Corn, switchgrass and miscanthus rhizosphere microbial communities from Kellogg Biological Station, Michigan, USA - KBS K5-25-3 metaG | ecosystem: Host-associated > Plants > Roots >... | reverse complement strand
GTGTTCAGAGTACCGACTTTAGTCGGGTAGTACTCTTCGATTGCTAAGGCCCGACTAAAGTCGGTACTCTGAACGCCTGCTTCTTATGTATGACTACCGCGAGATGACACCCGAGCAGCGCCGAGAGATCGTCGAGCATCGGCGACGCCAACAGCGTCCGTGGCATTCTCCGCCGCATTGGGATTTTGAAGGTCAACATCAGTTCATTATCTCAGCCACCTGTTTCGAACACGCGCCGGTGATCGGAAAGACTCCGGAACGAATGACCGGCTGCGAGGCCTCGCTACTGGAATTGTGTGAGAGGTTCACGACGGTTTTGTATGCATGGTGTCTTTTGCCGAATCACTATCACTTGTTGGTAAGAACGGAACGGTTGAAGGAACTGAGGGCTGAGATTGGGCGATTCCACGGGCGATCTTCGTTCAACTGGAACCGGGAGGACGAAAGCCGCGGGAGAAAAGTCTGGCATAACTGCTTTGATCGCGAGATCAAATCGCACCGTCACTATTGGGCGAGCGTGAACTACATTCATCACAACCCGGTGAAACATGGCTACACGCAGAAATGGCAAGAGTGGCCCTGGTCTAGCGCGGCTGAGTTTCTGGAACGAGTCGGGCGAGAAACCGCGGAGAAGATCTGGCGCGAATTTCCGATTCTGGATTATGGAAAGAAATGGGACGTGGATTGAACGAGTTCTCAAAAACGCCTGCGTTCAGAAAAGCGGGCGTTCAGAGTACCGACTTTAGTCGGGTAGTTTTCACTCGCTTTGTTTCGAAAAGCACTACCCGACTAAAGTCGGTACTCTGAACGCCCGCCTTTTTTCACTCGCTTTGTTTCGAAAAGCACTACCCGACTAAAGTCGGTACTCTGAACGCCCGCCCTTTTGACTCGCCTTGTTTCGAAGAGCACTACCCGACTAAAGTCGGTACTCTGAACGCCCGCCTTTTTTCACTCGCTTTGTTTCGAAGAACACTACCCGACTAAAGTCGGTACTCTGAACACCCGGTACTCTGAACACCCGGTACTCTGAACGCTCGCGTTATTGAGGTTTCGTGTCCTCCGGATTGATTGGCGAGGTCTTGCGCTCGCTGCCCTCTTCCTGTTTTGCGTGAGCCTTGCGCTGATTGATCCATTCGTCGATGTTTTCTCGAATGAACTCTCCGAAGTCTTCGATCTCGCGAGCTGACTTGCTCCAGAACTCTTTGAACGCGCGCTTATCCGCCGTCCACGCGCCGTGACGCGGGTCGGCCCACGCGCCTCTCCAATCGCCCCAGTTGTGCGAACGCCCGACCTCGTCTTCGTAATAAGCCGCGAGTTGCCGGCAAGCCATTGCCGCGACTGTCAAAGAACTGCCCGCCGCCAAAGGATCGAACACCGATCCAACGTCGGCATCGATTTCTTTCAGCCGCGCGAGCACCTTGTTGTATTGATCTATACAGAACGTCGCTACGTCCTCGGTGCTGCCGGTCCATTCCGATTGCAACGCCATCCGAGCCGTCCGCCGCAACACGTTCACCAGTTTTGCGATTTCTTTTTCTCGTTCCATTCTTCACCTCGTTGTCTCAATACTTCCACTTGTTCGCGCAGCAATTGCTTGCCGCGATGAATCCGCCACTTCACTGTTGAAAGCGGCACTCCCAGAAACGCGCCGATTCGCTTGAGCGGCATCTCGTCCAGAAAGCGAAGCCGCAACACCAGCGCATAATCCGCGGGAACGCTTTCAAGCGCCAATCCAAGTTCATCGCCCGACTCCGCTGCGCTGACAAACGGGCGGCCAAGCGCGTGAACCTGCTCGATGAGAAACTCATCCAGCTCGACTCGACCCGATTGATGCGAGCGTTCGCGCTTGCTGAACCTGAACGCGCGATGCCGCGTGATCGCCGACAGCCACGCCGCGAATTTCCCGGGATCTTCAATCGAAGGCAGCGCTTTGAATGCGAGCAGCAGCGCGTCTTGCGCAACGTCCTCGGCGTCTTCGCGGCCGACGATGGCCTGGGCGGCACGCACAACAGCGGCGCGATACCGCGAGGCAAGCTCATCAAAAGCGTCGAGATCGCCGAGTATCGCCGCTACCACCAAAACTTCATCGGGCGGCTCAGCGCCTATCTTCGCCATCCACGCTCCACGATCTTGCCCTCACTAGCATAGAGACACCGCGGCTCAAAAAGGTTAGTAGGATTTGGAAAGTGTTATCGCCTGCGCGGCTTGAGGTCCTGAGTATAAAGCGTCACGTAAGCCCGGTAGCTGTTCATTACTTTTGCGACGTAGTCTTTGGTTTCGGGAATCGCGATCTCGCTCACGAGCCGGTCAACGTCACTCGATCGAGCGCGGGCGATCCATCGCTCGACGTTCAGCTCGCCGGTGTTGTAAGCCGCGAGCACCGCGTGCGGATTATCTGGAAACAGCTTCAGCAAATCAGCCACGTAACGCACCGCGAGTCGAACCGCAACCTCGGGCGTGTACACGTCGTCAAGCTCGAAGTTTTTCAAGCCCTCTTCGTTCGCAAGCTTCTGCGCTGTCTCTGGAATGAACTGCAAGAGGCCTCGCGCAGAAGCGCCGCTCTTGACTGAAGGATTGAAGCGGCTCTCCTGGCGCGCGAGCGAAAGCACTAGTCTTGGATCAACACCGAGCTTAGGCGAGAAGCGATCAAACGAATCGCGATACGGCGCCGGGTAAATCAGCTCGGCCAGATCCCGCGGCATCAGCTCGAGTCGATAGTCCTGCGGAATAGTTTTCGCGGTTGATTCACCAAACGCGATCGCTCGATGACCCTGGTCGCCTCGATTGCTGTAGACCGCCATCGAATAAGCCGCGTCGGTGTCGCCCGTCACAACTGCATTCGCCAACTCCGTTACGCCTTCGTCATACAAACCAAGAAACATGAACTCCGCGGCGAGCGATTGATGAGTCGCTTCGGTTGGGGCTGCTTGCGTTATGACCTGGCGCGCGACCGGTATCAACTTGAAGCGGGAAGCAGCTTCATACGCCGGCAAGTGAACGTAACTCTTTCGCAAGAGTGCAAGCAGATCACTTCTCGTGTCGTCGTCCTCGATAAAACGGAGAGCTTGATTCGCCGCGTCTTTTGCCTCGCTGAAGCGTCCAGCGTCAAACGCCGCGCGTGCTTGAGTGCGATACTGCCGGACAAGAGGTTCAACCACGCGCCGGCCCGCATCAGTTGCCATCAGCCCGCGCAAACGCTGGGTCGCGCGCTGACCCCAGTAGTTGTCACGTTCATCGGGAATCGCAAGATAAGCGCGCACGGCTTCAGCGAGGCGGCCCATTTTCTCAAGGGTGAAGATTCGCAGGAATGCTGCTTCGCCGCGAATCGGCGCGCTGATAACTTTTGCAGTCACCGGCAACGCTGAAACTCGAGTCAACAGGTTTAGCGCTGATTCGTAACGTTCGCGCGTGAGTTCTATCTTGGCTTCGTTGTACAGGCCTACGGTCGCGAGCGGTTGTCCCGCATACTTCTGCACGATACGGCGCGACCATTCGATCGCTTCGTCGAATTTGCCGGCATAGCGAAGGCTGTCGACCACGTTGCGATACGCGCCTTCGAGTAACTCGCTTTCGAGATAGGCTGTGATGAAGTCCGCATAGCGTTTCGCGGCTTCTTCGTAGCGGCGCGATTGCTGCAACGAGGAACCAACATAGTAGTAGCCCTGCTCGCCGTCTTTCTTCCCGGGAAATTCCGAGTGCGCGCGCTCGAACCACTTGATCGCTTCCGCGTAGTTGTACTCGCGAAAGAAAGTGAATCCGGTTTGATAGAGCGCTTCCGAACGATTGGGACTTTCTGGAAAACGGTTGATGATATCCAGAAGATGCGCGCGAGCCTCGGGCCAGTGGCGATTGAATAAATAGATTCGCGCGCGCTTCAACGCGTCAAACTCATTAGGCTTCGAGCCCGCCGCTCGATCAAGCAAATCAAGCCCGATCGAGGCAGCAAGCGCGGAGTCGTCTCGAGCATTAATCAGTTGATTGAATGCCGCACGCGCGGGCTCGGCATCACCCATTTTCGCGTAAGCTTCGCCGAGTCTCGCCGTTGCACTTCGGCCTTTTACTCCGGAAGCCGATGCGAGGGGTTTCAGCAGAGCGACAGCCGCGCGATTGTCGCCGCTTTCGAGATGACTGTCGATCAAGCGCTCACGCGCGCGCGATGCAATGGAACTGGCAGGGTAACTCACCAACAGGCGGGTAATGTATTGCCTTTCGAGCGCGAGATCTCCGGAGTCCTTTGCCAGCACTGCCAAATGCCAAAGAGAGTATTGGGCGAGGATGGAGCTACGCTCCAGAGTCACAAGATAAAGGGCCGAGGCTTCGCTACGAGCTCCGCGCCGTTCCAGAAGCCGCGCGAGAAGATAGTCATAATTATTTCGTGTGAACGCCGGTTGATCGTTCGCGCGAAGCTCACGAACCAATGATTCGGCGCGTTCAAACTCGCGCGCGTCAACCGCGGCTCGAATGTCGTTGGCTTTGGCTTGAAGGTTCTGTGCTCCTGCAGTGCCGGCAATTAAGGTAGTAAGAAGAAGAAAACAGAATCCTGTGCGGCGCACCACGATACCTTGTACGGGCGGCCCTCCGCGGCCGCCCCTTAGTCGATTATGTTTTTGGAAAGAGGGGCGGCCACAGTGGGCCGCCCTTACAAGGCTATCCAAAGAAGTACGCCTCCAATGTCTCGGCATAAAGCACAGAGCCCAGCACCAACTCATCGATGATCACAAACTCATTTGGAACGTGAGCCAGCTTGTCGTCGCCCGGATAATGCACGACCGATGTGATGCCCGCGAAGTACAAATTCTTTGCTACCGTGTTGCCGCCGAACGTTTCGTATTTCATCGGGAGGTTCAAACGCCGCGCCGCCTGATCGAAGCTGCGAATGATGATCGAGTTCTTGTCCGACAAGTGCGGCTCGGTTTCGTGAACCACCTTTACGCGAACATCGGATTCGGGAGAGCGCTGTTTGACCGCCGCCAGCTTTTCATCGATCTTTGCGAGCACATCCGCTTTGCCGATTCCCGCGGGCAGCCTGAAATCGATAGTCGCGCGCGCAACGGCGGGAACCGTGTTCGTCGACGACCCGCCCTGAATCGTTCCCACGTTCATCGTCCAACCATCAAACGCGTGATCGTAACTCGCTCCAAGATCAAGCGTCTTTATTTCAGCGATTGCTTCGGCGAGCGGCACGATCGCGTTGCGGCCAAGCTCGGGAGTCGAGCCGTGCGCCTGAATGCCGTGACTTTCGATCTCAACCCACATGATCCCCTTCTCGCCGTAGATCGAAAGATCCATGCGCCCGCCATCGGGTATGATCGCGACATCGAACCTCACTCCACACTCTTCGACCAGATAAATAATGCCAAGCTCGGAGCCTACTTCCTCATCGGCTGCGGCGACCAAATAAATAGTCCCGTCGAATTTCGGATGCTCGGCAAGAAATGCCTTGCAAGCCGAGTACGCGCACGCGAATGAACCTTTGTCGTCGAGAGTCCCTCGTCCGTAGATGCGCCCGTCGATAATCGTGGGCTCGAACGGAGGTGTGTTCCACTGTTCCAACTCACCGGGCGGCACTACGTCCATGTGAGAGACGAAGCCTATGGACTTTGTGCCGCTTCCGATTCGCCCGACGACATTTGTTCTGCCGGGCTCCTTCTCGTAATAAGAAATCTCCATGCCGAGCGACTGCATGCATTTGGTGACGATCTCTTTGCAAAGATACTCGTCTCCCGGCGGATTGACGGTGTTGTGGCGAACGAGTTCGTGGACTATCTCGACGATCTCATCGCGATCGACGTGTTTCTGATACCTGGATTCCATCTGCTCTCCTTGTTTCTTGCGTTTCAAGGAGTATAGACCGCCGATGTTCGACTACGAAAGACTGTAGCCGTGGAATCGAGAATTCAATCGATGAATTCCTCGCGCGGGTCCCGATCCGAGCGTGACATTCCGGCTTCAGCGTGCCGCAAACGCCGCCGAGGAAAAGTCTTGAACCGGTTTTTGCCGCATGCTATAAGAACCGTACCCCAGTCACTGCCCCTTCCCATCAGCAAAGCCGGATTTCGGATCTGTTTTGAATCCAGATTCTGGCGCGCCACCCATTCGCCGTTCTGTCATTGAGGAGAAGCAATGTCGACTCCCGTCGTCCTGTATGAACAGGAGTACGAGCAGCTCAAGCATGCGCTGACTCGACTGTGTACCGACGCAAACGCAAAATTCGTTTTTCTAGTCGACAAGAACGGCCAGCAGATTGCCGCGCATGGCGAGATGCTTGACCTGGACACTACCAGCCTTGCGAGTCTGACCGCGGGTAACGTGGCCGCGACCGACGGGCTGGCACACCTGATCGGAGAGCGAGGCTTTCCCGTCCTCTCGCACGAAGGCGAACGCGACAACATTCACATATCGATCGTAGCCGCGCGCGTTATCCTGGTCGTGATCTTCGATGAGCGGTCGAGCCTCGGGCTGGTTCGACTGAGAGTAAAGCGGGCTACGAACGAGATGAATTCGATCTTCACCTCGATTGATTCAAAGGCGGAACAGGACAGTGGGATGTCACTCGATTCACCGTTTGCCGAGATAACGGAAGAGGACATCGACGCGTTGTTCAGGTAAGCAGTATCGAGAAGTTAGTAATGAAAGCCCCTGCAATGAGCGGGATGGTCCGGGAGCGGCCCCAGCCTCACCGGCGTAGCGACAAGTAAGGATACGGCCTTGACGTTCATCAACTACGCATCGCGCGAAATCAACTGCAAGATTGTTTATTACGGCCCGGGACTGGGTGGAAAAACCACCAATCTGCAGTACATCTACGATTCAACTGCCGCGCAGGCTAAGGGAAAGCTGATCAGCCTCGCAACCGAAACGGATCGCACTCTGTTTTTCGATTTTCTGCCGCTCGATCTGGGTACCGTCCGCGGATTCAAGACTCGATTTCATCTCTATACCGTTCCTGGCCAGGTTTTTTACGACGCAAGCCGCAAGCTTATTCTGAAGGGAGTCGACGGAATAGTATTCGTCGCCGACTCTCAACGCGAACGCATGGATGCCAACATCGAAGCGCTATTCAACCTTGATCTCAATCTCAAACAGCACGGCTATGATTTGATGAAGGTTCCGTACGTGCTCCAACTCAACAAGCGCGATCTGCCAAACGTCACCGCAGCCGAGGATCTCAAAGCGGAGTTGAATCGCAAGGGCGAGCCGGTGTTCGAAGGAGTCGCCAATCGCGGCATCGGTGTCTTCGACACGCTAAAGGCAGTCGCCAAGCAAGTACTGCTCGAGCTTCGCAAGAACGGCGGCGGCGGCTAATCTCAAAGCGAGACCGGCCTCTCACAAGCATTCCCATTTCCCAAACGCTCGGATACCTCCGGCACACCGCGCGGCCACGCGCTTGTTTACTGGCGGCCTGCACTATAAACTTCAAACTGGTTGCAAGAATCACTTATGTCCGAAGAAATAAAACAGAAAATACAGGAAGAGTTGCGACAGCTTGAACAGGAATTGCGCACCGAGATCCCGCAAGACCTCAAAATCGCGGTTGCGATGGGCGATCTGTCCGAAAACGCCGAGTACACCGCCGCGCGCAACCGGCAGGACTATGTGCGTGCCCGGATCGCCAACCTGCGCAAGCGCCTCGGCGATCTATCGATGATTGACGTCTCCAGGCTGCCGCATGACCGCGTCGGCTACGGCTCGACTGTCTTGCTATATGATCTCGACAACAGCGAGGAACTGACCTACAAACTGGTCATGGCCGAAGACGCCAACGTCGCTGAGAGCAAGATTTCTACTTCTTCGCCCGTCGGCCGCGGACTGATGGGACGGATCGAAGGCGATGAAGTCGAGATAACGACACCCGCTGGAAAGCGGCGATTCGAGATAATCAAACTCACAACCATTCACGATTCACCGGACGCGTGAGCGGCTCAAATCCGAACTCAACAAAGCGGGCTAATTGCTATTAACCGTATAGGTTGACAATGGCGCGCGCGTTTTGCGATAGTACGGCTTCGCTGATGTCGCGCGTGGCCGAAGCGGGGACCGCCTGCAATGATAAGTGAAGCAATCGGGGCCGCTGGTAAGAGAGTCATTGACGCGATAGTTCGCGGTCTGGCGCGCAGCCGGATAAACCCGAATGCTCTGACCTTCATAGGTCTTCTCATCAACATCGGCTGCGGCGTTCTATACGGTTACGGCAGGTTTTTTACGGCGGGGATGTTTATGATCCTCGCCAATCTGTTTGATATGCTGGACGGACAGGTGGCGCGTCTTCGCGGACGGGCCACGCGGTTCGGAGCGTTCTTTGATTCTGTAATTGATCGATACTCCGACGTGATAGTGTACGTTGGAATAATGGTATTCTACGCGCGTGACACCGCGGCTCATTCGACGTTGCTGGTAGCGCTTACCGGACTCGCGCTCGTCGGATCGGTGATGATCAGTTACTCGCGAGCGCGCGCAGAGTCGCTCGACATAGCGTGCAAGGTTGGTTTCCTCGAGCGGCCCGAGCGCGTAGTGGTGCTGATAATTGGATCGATCACAGAGATTGGACCGGCGTCGAATCCGTTCCTTCATAAGATGCCGCAGGTGCTGTGGGTGCTTGCACTGCTCTCGCACTGGACCGTCGTGCACAGGGTTTATCACACGTGGCGCGAATTGAGAGAGTCCGATCGCCAGACCGTCGAGGCCGCTCGCCTCAAACGTGAACAAGCCCACGAGGAAGAACTTGTGAGAGCTGATTATTCCGTTCAGAACTGATTTTGAGTTCTGGTGAGAGAGGATGACCGTGAGCTCGAAACTCGGAATTGAAAAGATTAACAACTCCGCGATGCCCTGCCCGTGCTGCGGCGAAAATATTCTGCTCACATCAATGAACTGCAAGTGTGGCGCGCGATTCGTAGGCGCCCCGCTTGATGAAACACTGCTCAAGGTTCAGCGGCTTGGCCCGGCGCTTACTTCGCTGGGTCTGCTCGCTTTGGTTGTGTGTGCGGGTCTGGTCGCGACGAAGTGGTTCGCGTTTGCGGGAGTGATTGTGATCTGGTCCGCCTGGCGCGCGGTTCGGCTCGCGAAGCACAATCCGGAATGGTACGGCGGTTACAAAACGGCCGCGGCCACGCTCACCATTGCGGTAGCCGCGGGCGCCGGGTTAGCAACCTACGGGCTGGCGCACATTCCAAAAGCGCTTGATAATTTTCACACCCGGCGCGTGGCCGCAACTCAATCCGCGATGTATCACTATTACGGCGCGCTTGAAGAGTATAAGAGCCGGTTCGGCTCGTTCCCAAAAAATGCGCAGGACTTTGGAAGACTCACCGGCGTATCGCTTCCCGCGGATGACTGGGACCGCGGCATCAAGTATCAAAGTTACACCGATGCAATCGCGGACCGCTTGATAGGAGTCAACGGAGTTCCCTTCAGCAATTTCGAATTGCGCTCGGCCGGCCCCGACGGGATTCTTGGCAATGACGACGACGTTGTTATGCGCGACGGCCTGTTCTTTAATAACTCCGAAGTCAAAAAGCTGCCGACGAGTCAGGCGCTCCGCTGACTTTGAAGATCCAAAACTGAAACTCAAAACGAAGGCAAGAGTGATGTGTTCACTTTTGCCTTTTTCGTTTAGACTTCACACTCCTTATGTTCAAGAGACTGCTGATCGCAAACCGCGGAGAGATCGCCGTGCGCGTGATTCGAGCGTGCCGCGAGATGGGCATCTCTCCGATCGCGGTCTACTCGGATGCCGATCGCGCATCGTTGCACGTCCGTCTCGCAGATCAAGCCATACACATCGGGCCTTCTCCTTCGACTGAAAGCTACCTGGTGATCGACAAGATCATCGCGGCGGCGAAAAAGTCGGGCGCCGAAGCGATCCATCCGGGCTACGGCTTCCTGTCCGAGAACGCCGGCTTCGCCGAAGCAGTCGAGCGCGCGCGCGTCGTTTTGATTGGGCCGCCCGCATCGGCAATGAGGTTGATGGGTTCAAAGACCAGCGCTCGAAAGACCGCGCAGGCCGCGGGCGCCCCGGTCGTGCCCGGAACGGTTGAGCCCCTTGAGTCAGCCGAGGACGCCCGGCGCGTCGCGAACGAAGTGGGCTATCCGATAATGCTCAAGGCAGCGGCCGGCGGCGGTGGAAAAGGAATGCGACTGGTTCAGTCGAGCGAAGAGATCGCGAGCGCGTTCTCGCTCACGCAATCCGAAGCTGCTTCAAGTTTCAAAGATGCGACGGTCTACATTGAGAAGTACATCGAATCGCCGCGGCACATCGAGATTCAACTGATCGGCGACCGGCACGGCAACTTCGTCTATCTGGGCGAGCGCGAATGCTCGCTTCAACGCCGGCATCAAAAGGTCCTCGAGGAGTGTCCTTCGCCGGTTGTCGACGGTGACTTGCGAAGGCGAATGGGCGAGGCTGCAGTCAGCATCGCGCGCTCAGCCGGCTACGAGAACGCCGGCACGATCGAGTTCCTTGTAGATCGCGAACGTCATTTTTATTTCCTTGAAATGAACACCAGGCTTCAGGTCGAACACCCGGTGACCGAACTCGTGACGGCGCGCGATCTCGTTCATGAACAGATCCGAGTCGCGGCCGGTGAGAAGCTTTCATTCTCACAGGACGACATCGTTATGCGCGGCGCAGCGATCGAATGCCGCATCTACGCCGAAGACCCGGACAATAATTTCATGCCGAGCCCGGGCCGCATCACGAGACTTGTGACGCCTTCGGGTCCCGGCGTGCGCTACGACAGCGGGAGCTATCAGGGTTGGGAAGTGCCGATTTATTACGACTCGCTGCTTGCGAAGCTGTGCGTGTGGGCCGAGACACGCGAAGCCGCGATCAATCGCCTGGCCCGGGTGCTGAATGAATACACCGTTGAAGGCATACGCACGACTGTGCCGTTCTTTCGCGCGGTGGTTCAGAGCAAAGAATTCCGGCGGGGCGAATTCGACACTGGATTTATAGATCGATTCCTGGCCGAACGTGCAGTCGAACACGACGCGAAGTCTCGCGAGAGCGAAGCGACGCTTGCCGACATCGCCGCGATCGCTTCGATTCTGCACTCGCGAGCGGCCACGAAGCAACTCGATGTAACAAGCGCGTCACAAACCGAAAGCCGCTGGAAGCTGCACGGACGACTCGCGCAAAGAAGACCGCATAAACTCTAGCTGATGCACGGCGAAAATCGGCTTCTGAACGAGCAGAAGGAGTATGTCCAACGGAATCGATCGCAACGCGTTTCTTGTAACTCCGTAGGAGTGACATGTCGATAGTAGGCAGGCGGAGATTGGATTCGGCACTCCCTAGGAGTGACCTGTTTATCCCATGAAATACGAAGTCGAAATCGGAAGTCGTCAATTGAGCATCGATCTCGAGCAAAAGAACTCATCGGTTCAGGCTCGCATTGGCGCACACAACTACAAGCTGGAAGTGCTCCGGCCGGAAGACGGCGTGTTCACGTTTCTTGACGGCGCCCGAGTTTATGAGGCTCGCGTGTTCGAAGCCGAACAAGACATACTGCGCGTCGAGATCAAAGGCCGCGAGTTCTCTGTCAAGGTCATCGATCGTAAACACCGTCGCGCGGCTGCAGAGCATTCAATCGAAGGCCGGCAGAATCTCGTAGCCCCGATGCCCGGCAAAATTGTGCGAGTGCTTCTTGCAGTGGGTGATGAGGTGAAATCAGGTCAGGGCGTTGTCGTAGTGGAAGCTATGAAGATGCAAAACGAAATCAAATCGCCAAAGGTCGGCCACGTCGTTGAGATTCGAGTCGCCGAAGGAGCGACAGTCAACGCCAATCAGGTGCTCGCGGTAGTTGAATAATGCGGAGGCCGTTCTCTGCGCGGTCTTTTCGGAAACCGAATGCGTGAGCCACGCGAGCCGCCCTTTGCTTTCATGCTCTTGGTTTGAAAATCGCTTTCCCGCCGAATAGACTAAGGATTCAGTGAAGCGCTTCTTAGGCACAACGGTACTGATTGTCGTCACCGCCCTCGCGAGCCTCGCGGCCGGCTCACAATCCCTCACGATTTCATTCACTCAATTCAAACTCGATAACGGGCTACGCGTGATTCTGTCCGTGGACCACTCGGCTCCGGTTGTGGCTGTCGCCGTTTACTACGGCGTCGGCTCGCGCAATGAAACAAAGGGCCGAAGCGGTTTCGCTCACCTGTTCGAGCACATGATGTTTCAAGGCTCGCGGAACATCAAAAAGGCCGAGCACTTCAAGTTCGTCGAGAGCAACGGCGGTGTAATGAATGCCACGACGCACGCCGACTATACCAATTACTATGATTTTCTGCCCTCCAATCAGCTTGCGCTTGCGCTGTGGCTCGAGAGCGATCGCATGCGTGCACTGCGAATCACGCCGGCGAACTTGAAGAATCAGAAGGAAGCAGTAAAAGAAGAAAAGCGGTTGAGCTATGACAATCAGGCATACTGGCCTGCGTTGCTCAAGATGGACGAGATGGTGTTTCGCAATTGGGCGAATTCACATCCGACAATCGGCTCGATGGAGGATCTGGACGCGGCGACGGCCGCGGATGTCAGCAAGTTCTTCGCGACTTACTACACGCCCAACAATGCCGTGCTCGTCATCGCGGGCGATATCGATCCGTCTGAAACTGAAGCGTTGGTGCGGCGGTATTTCGGCTCGATTCCGCGGCACGAGGCGCCTCCCGGCGTTGATGTCTCGGAGCCTTTCGGCGTCGCGCGGAGAAGCGCGGTGATGGATGACGCGCAGGCCAAAACGCCTGCGCTCGCAATGGCCTGGAAGATTCCCGCGCGCTCATCGCCGGACTTCTACGCGATCGACCTGCTCGAATCAATACTGTGCGATGGCGCAAGCGGGCGCCTCTACCAAAGGCTCGTCAAGGATAAGGCTGTTTCACTTGAAGTTCAGGGTTCGGTGGAGGAACGCCGCGGCCCCGGCCAAATGTCCGTGCTCACCATTCACAAGCCAGAGGTTAAGAGCGAGGATGTGCAGTCGATAATCGAGAAAGAGATTGAGCGAGTCAAGAAAGAGGGCGTCGGCGCGGACGAGTTAGCCAAAGCGAAGAACCAGTATCGGCTGAGCCGCTTCGCTACGGGATCAGAGGGCGAGTATTCGAGTCTTCAGACGTCGCTCGGCCGCGCGATGGCCCTCGGCGAGAGCACGATGTTCGACGGCGATCCGTCATTCATCAACACTGAAATGGAGCGCTACGAATCGGTGACCGCCGAGAAAATTCGCGATGTTGCCCGGAAATATTTTGTAGCCGATAACACGGCGGTGCTGTTTATTCGGCCCGCGCGATCGAAGACCGACCCAGGAGGACGCTGACCTTTGGCGACCTTTGTTCGAAAAGCGGGTGCCGGGCGGCGCCAACCGCTCGCAATGTTTTTCCTTGCGGTGCTTCTCGCGCTTGCAGGCTCGATCGACAGCGCTGTTATTGCGCAGAAACGCCGGCCGGCAAGCAATTCAGAAGCATGGCGGAGAGTTCCACCAAAACCGGGCAGCCCGCGTCCACTGAAACTTCCGTCGGCCCGCGAGGTCGCACTCGACAATGGACTCAAGCTGGTGTTCGTCGAGGACCATCGCACACCGATGACCACGGTTTTTGTTGGAATCCCGCTTCAGCTTCAGCCCTTCAAAGATATCGGCGCCTTGAATAATCAGGCGGCTCTTGCGGAAGCCGCCGCGGATCTTCTCACCGAAGGCGCAGGCTCGCGAACGAGTGAAGAACTAGCGCGAGAAGTCGAAACGCTCGGAGGACGAATCTCCTCAACGGCTAACGATGATTATGCCGAGGTGATCGGCTCGGTCGTCGCGGAGAACGTCGAGCGAATGATGAGTATGCTCGCCGACGTTGTGATCCGGCCGCGCTTTCCTGAAAACGAAGTCGCGCTGCACAAACGAAACCGGATTCAGAATCTGGTGGTTCAGCGGCAGGATCCCGCATACCTTGCGAGTGAGCAATTCGATCGCGTGGTGTTCGGTTCACATCCGTATGCACTCGCTTCTCCCAACCCGGCTTCGATTGAAGCGCTCAATCGCGAAAAGATCGATCAGTTCTATCGTTCTCACTTTAAGCCGCGGGGATCAGTCGTCGTGATCGCAGGCGATTTTAACCTGGCCCGCATTACTGAGACGGCGCGTGCTCTCTTCAGCCAATGGAAGATGACCCCCGAGCGAGAATCAACCTCGGAGCAGGCACCTCATCAGTTTCCTAATCCGGCGTTACGGCGAGTCTACCTGATCGATCGACCCGGCTCAGAGCAGGCGGACATTCGCATTGGAGGGCTCGCCGTCACGCGAACTCATCCAGACTATTTCCCCCTGCTGGTGACGAACGCGATACTCGGCGCTGGAACAAACTCGCGGCTATTCCTGAATATTCGCGAGCGCAAGGGCTTTGCGTATGACGTGTACAGCGCGGTTGACGCAATGCGCTATGGCGGGACGGTTGTTGGCGGAGCCCAGACGCGGTCAGAGGTCATTGGCCCGGCTATCAAAGAAGTGCTCTCCGAATTCGATCGCCTGGGCCGAATAAGAGTCACGGCCGCCGAACTCCAGGGGGCGAAGAACTACTTGAACGGGCTCTTTTCGCTTGCCCTCTCGACCGAGGGCGGCGTCACCGAACGAATAGCGCAAAAGTATTTGTTAGACCTCGGCAGTAACTATCTTGAGTCGTATCGAACGATGATCGAGTCAGTAACACCGGAGCAGGTTCAACAAGCCGCCCGCAAATTTCTCAGCATCGAACGGCCTGTAATAGTGGTTGTCGGTGATGCGTCGAAACTAAGGAATCAACTTGAGTCGATCGGGCGTGTTGAGGTGTTGAATATTGAGGGCAAGCCCGCCAAGCCTGTCCAGCAGCAGTTGACACTTGAACGATAAATTGACCTGGCTTGGAAGCATATATCGGCTAGTGCTGTCTTTATTCGTGTTAACCTCCCGCCTATGTGCCCAACACCGCGTTTAAGAAGACAGGCCAGCCTTAACCGGTCTGATCAGTTCACATTCTTCCCCCTTTAGTTACGTTCCCGTGCGGACAATTGGTACCAAAAGCCTCTTTATGCTTCCAAATTAAACTCGCGGCAACATTATGCTCCCAATCAGCCTCTTGGCCTAATTCGAATAAGGAAAGACCTAACAAGGGGGATAGAAGACAACCACCGTGATGGATTTTCATTCTGGATGGTGAAGCGCAGCATTATGTTCGGCTGACCCCGTGCACTGATTTGACTCACGAAATTGCAATTTGTGCACCTGACCCGCTGTCGAATCGGCGACATGCAGCGTTGGTGCTATTTTTTGGGGAAGTTGAGAAGCCAGGCCTCAAAAACCAGCAAATGATCGAGAGAGGATGATCGCGCGTAGGATAACTCCTTCCCTGACGTGCGAATTATCCAGAACTCTTCCTCTCCCGTCTCTGCCCTAACGAGCTTGCCTACGACTCGCTCTCCGCGTAACTCGCTTCTGACTTGCCTGTCACTCTTCTCAAGTATTTCTGAGAAGGTTGCCAGCTTAGCGGCAAGCTTTGTCTTCACCGAAGAGGCTGAGGCATGAAACTCACTCGAAGTGAAAATCTTGATGCCGTCCTTCGATTCAAAGTTTCGAAAGGACATCACCTTTCCATCGTCGGTTTGGCCCCTTCCTGCGCTCGTCAATCTAAACTCGGAATATTCGCCGGTGGATTGTTCGGGTTGGTTCGAATCTTTCTGAGCGTCAGTTGAATTCATCCGAGACACTGCTGACTGTTGGTGACGTTGAGCAATCACAACCGCGAGAAAAACAATCACCATTAACACAACAATTACTCTCATCCTTATTCCCCAGATAGCTTAATCCGCGTTTGAGTTCGAAACAAGGAAGATACATCCGCCGCTGTCAGTCTAGGGTGGCGTAACCTTGCCATCATCCCCGACTGTTCCTCCAAAAACACATCTTTCAAGTATCACTCCCGGATCAACATCTCCAAATGAGTCTGGAGGGTCAGCGCCGGAATGAGCGACGCCTCCTATGAACCGGAGGGCATTCCCCAATTCGTGAACCTGCGACGCGATCACCAGAATCGGATTGGAATTGCCTGTATGACTAGCGATGTCATTGGCAATATAAGCCGTCTTCGGGTTCGCCGGATCATAGTAGCCGTAATTCCATGCGGCTCCCGATAGTGAATTTGTTGCCACTTGGGCACCAGTGAGCGAAAAGTCGAATGTGATCGTATAGGTATTATTGTTGCCGAAATTGTTTACGGTGTCCGGTCCAAATATGGTTGCGGTCAAACCGTCGGTACTGAAAGACTGAATGTCGGCTCCAAACTTCTCTTGTGCACAGTCTTTCAGTTTCTGGAGGCTGAATTTTGCCTTCTTCCTCTTCTTGTTGGGCGGAGTCCCACCGCCGCCGCGCGTACCTCCGCCGCCGCCGGCTCCATCACCGCCGCTCTTCGTATTACCGTCGCTGCAAAGATAGCACTCTACCCATCTTCGATCCGGGCCCTCGTCATAGTAACCGACACACAGACAAAGTCCGGCGGGGTCGGTGGCGTTGATGGCGTCACCCTGTACATAGGAATAACGATTGATGCTCTGAGGCGAACTGAACTCGTAACTACCCCTGAACGTATCGACTCGCATGAATCTGCCCACGGTTTGAGCGTACTGACGATTCACCGCATAATCACTAGCGATCTCGCTATCGCTCTCATAGTTCGTAAGATTGTGCTTCTCTTGAGCGCCGCTCTCAGCGAAATCCTCACCAAAAGGCAAATGATCCTGGCGACCTGTGACGTGTCCAGATGTGTCGAGCGTGAGCCTGATGCTCGGCCCTTCGCTCAAGAAGTACTGTTCGACGCCGCCCGTCACTCGAGCGACCATCCTTCGATTCGAGTAAACGTAATCAGTCAGCACCCATCCGGTGCTCCCGCTGTGCTCGGCCAGAACCATTCCGCCTTTCCAAACATAGTGGGTGATGGATGAACCAACTATTTTCTTGTATCTACGATTGTGATCGTCATATGCGTAGGTTGCTGTCGCACCTCCATCGACGCTCACGATCCGATTCTCGCTATCATAGGTGTAGCTATGAGCGCCGTCGTTAGTGACACCGCCTGCGGCGTCGTACGTGTAGTTAAGCGTGGAGCTTGCTGTGACGCTGGTGATTCGATTAGTCGGCGCACCTCCCGATTGTTGAAGCGTGATGGACTGAATTTGGCTTCCTCCGCTCACGGCGTTCCATACCCCGGTTCGGTTGCCCCAGCGGTCGTATGCGAAACGTCGGGCTGCCATTGCCAGATTGCTCGTTTGATTGGACGTTGCCAGTCTCTCGACGTTGTCGTAGGTGTACGCTGCGCTCTCACTCAGCCCGCCGATCGTCCCGCTGATCGACATTAACTGACCTGCGTTGCCCGCAGTCGAGCCCGAGCCCATCTGTCCTGCTGATGCTTGATAACTGTATGTCAGATTCATCAGTCCGCCGGTTGGGCCGCCGCTTTGAGTTGCGATTTGGGAAGTCAACTGCATCCGGTTCGCATCATAGCCATAAGTTTCGGTAACTCCGTTGCCCAGAGTGGTGCCTGTCAACTGACCGATTCCGCTATATGTCGCGGTGGAGAGGTACGAACCTACTGACGTGATTCGTCCTTTGTTGTCGTGCCCCAGATTAATCACCCGACCCGATGGATAGGTCAATTGCGTGAGTTGATTCGCCGCGTTGTACTGATAACTCGTCACGTAGCTGCGGCCGTCCATAACTTTTGTCACCGACGCGAGAGTCACCTTGTTGCCGCCATTCCCGCCATTCCCATATCCCACGTTGTAGCTGTAGGTCTCAGAGTATCCGCTCCCAACGCTCAACGACAACAACAAGCCTTTGGTCGCGCTGCCCACTGTGTTGTCGTAGTTGTAACTCACCGCCGGCGCCGTCGTCACTCCGCTCACAGTGTTATAGCTGACAGAGATCAATCGATGAAGCGTGTCATAACCATAAGTCGTAATAACTCCGCGAGCGTCTTGCTTTGTCGCGACCGCACCCCACTCCGTGTAGGTGTACTTCGAAGTCCACAACGTTCCAGTCCCGTCGTTGATCGTCGCGGTCTGTTCGGGGATTCTCTCGAATAGGAGCTTGCCCTCTGAGTCGTATTTGAACACGCGAGTCTGATTTCCTTGATTCACCCCGATCAATCGATCCGCGAGGTCATACGTATAAGTCGTCTCCTGAGTGAGCGCGCCAGTCGCCACGTCTTGTTCGGTGACTTTGATCAACCGCCCAAGCCCGTCCGTCTCACGTTTGAGCTTGCGATTCACCTGATCGGTCACGGTAACGATGGCGCTGCTCGTGTAACTTGTCTGAACCGTGTTGCCCCCGGGCAAGGTCACAACCGTGTTCCGTCCAAGCAGATCATAAGCGTAAGTCGTCACCGGGCCGGGCGTGCCTCCCTGCGGGAATGGATTCGTTCGAGTGATCATCCGGCCAATGTTGCTGTAGGTGAAATTCGTCTGCGCTCCATTCGCATCAACTGATGAAGTCATCTGTCCCCACGCGTCGTAGACCGCTGTTTCGGTGAGTGTCTTGTTTGTTCCTCCGTCGTTATAAGTCACGCTCGACGAACTCTGCTCGCCCCACGCGTTGTAAACAGTCGATCCAGTCGCGCCAGTCGGCGAGGTGAATCCGCTCGGCCGCTGCGCCGAGTCGTAGCTGTACGAGGCTATCTGACCATCGGGATCGGTCGTGCTCGTCCCGGCCAGCGTGTTGAAGTTGTACCCCTCGCTCGAAGTCAGATAGATCCCCGACATATTGCCGCTTGTCGTCTGCGAAGGCTTGGCCCAATACGTCGCCTGCGTCATCGTGAAGCTCTTCTGATCGCAGCACGAAACCTGGGCGACAGTCACGTTTCCGAATATGTCGATCTTGCTGCCTCGAGTGACCGAGACGCCCCCAGCCACGTCTGAATACGTTGTCACTCCGGTCATGTTGCCCAGGGGCCCATATCCCGTCAGGTGGCCCGGAGGGTTGGCCGAGCCACCGTAGTTTTCCACTCCGCCCATCGAGTTGTCGTACCCATACAGGCTCTTGCCGATCAGCACATCGTCCGCGTCATTGGTGTTCTGAAGCGCGTCAAAGACATCAACCTCGGTCACTCGATTGCGAATGTATGCGCTGAGATACGGCTCCCAGTTGACGTAGTTGTAATGAGTCCGGCGGCGAGCCTGCCACAACCCGCTGATCTTGAACCCATATTCTCGTTTATTCACCACGTTGCCATATTGATCGTAATCGAAATCAACTTTCGTCTGCTGACCCGTTTCATCGGTCGTGATCGCTGATTGAACGACAGTCGAGCCGCCCGCATCAGTCGTGAATGCGTATTCAGTCTTCGACAACGTTTGGCCGGAGCTGTTTTTCAACCGGCGAACTGTGCTCGATAAGGCCATTACTGTCCCATCGGGCCGGGTGATGTCTCCCCAACTCGAATAACTGTATGTCGCATTAGGGCTCTCAGTGCGTTGGGTGAACGTCGGACCTCCGAACAGATCCTCTCCTCCCAGCGGATAGTTGTACGTGACCGAAGCCGTGCCGCCCTGGCTCGCAACCGACGTGTTGTAAATCATCCCGTAGCCTGAATAGCCAAAGCTGTAAGTCGGCCGCGCCGGAATCGCGATGCTGCTGACCGCGTAGAAACTCGTGGGCGCGTTCTCAACCGCAACCGCCATCAGGAAGCTGTAGTTCATGGTCACTGATTGATAGCCAAACGTGATCGTGCCTGCTGGCGTCGTGATCGAACTCAGGCTCGTGCTGGTTGGAGCGGGCCACTCGCCGTAGTTGAACTGAATCACTCTCCCAAGCGTGTCCACGATGTAGTTGATCGCGATGCCGGGAAAGTTTGTCTCCCACTTGTAAGCAACCTGAATGTAATTGCCGTTGGTGTCGGTGATCTGAGTCGGCAACAAACGATTGTTCACTTTTCCAATCGTAGCCGCAGTCCCGTCATTGTAGTAAAGAGTTCCGCCGTTGGCCGCGTTCCCGACATACGTGATGTGACTACCGTCGGTTGTTTGAAGCGTGTTGGTTCCGTAATCAGTTCCGACTCCAAGATTGTGCCGGGTGCCGTTTGGCTCGATCAACATGAAGCTGTGCAACGCAACCTGATTAGCATCGGTGTATCCGTTGTAATAGACGATGCGGCCGAATCCAAGCGAGAAGCCGGGGCCCGGCCAGCTTTGAATCGGGTCGAACACGAAGACAGTTCCGTTCCTTACAGGATCGAAATAAGCGCCCCAGGTCATGGCTCTCGATGGCTCTCGGCCGACCAGAGCGGAGCGTAACGCGCGGAGCTGGAAGCATTACCTTGCTTCTATTGCTCGGAACCATATCCCTGCCAAACGGCAAAGTTATCAGGTAGAGTCAAAGGCGTTCAATAGGAGGTTAGGCGGAGGGGACAGGATTCGAACCTGCAAGGGCTTTCGCCCGGCGGTTTTCAAGACCGCTTCCTTACCATTAGGATACCCCTCCTCAAAAGGGCGAAGTCAGTATAGGCGAGTGCTGTTGGTGCTTTCAAGATGTCGGTCTGAGAATGAGATTTGAGATTTTGAGATTTGAGAGCTGAGATTGACCGGATGAGAGGGGCTTCAAAAAAATAACGGAAGGAAAAACCCGGGCGGGTTATCCCTTCCGTTTTCTGCGTCCCTTCAATGGTTGTGTCCCTCAACCATCAAAGAAGAGGAGGTTATTTGACAGCCACAATCCAAATTCCCTCATGGTTGCCGAGTTGGACGGACTATACCAAAGCACAACGTTCGTGTGAATTGGACGGCCCCGGAAAAGCAAAGAGGAGTATCTTAGTTAAACTTTGCCGAACTTTGGTTTCCAGCGCTGCATAAACTCCTATATTCCATCAATTAAATCAGATAGGTGAAGGCGATTCTTTTAACACTGGCGTGAGAAAGATCGCGTGATTCGATGAGTTCGATAAGTGATTCTCGCGCTTGCACCCAGAATGAAGTTCACTGTGCTCGCAGAGCGTGTGCAGGTTGAGTAGTCAACAAACTGCCCGAAGGGTCAGAAAGCAGACGCTCGTCCGCTTGGATTGCGAGGAATGTATAAAGTCTTCCCAATACCGCTACATTGTTCCCGGATGAAGTTACCAATTACCAGTGCGCCTGGTGCTCGGTCGTCTTTCCCGCACGTTAACTCGTGTGGTTGGGTTTGTTGATCCGAGCCGATCTGAAATTCAGGTGCTGGCACATGCATCGCATAGCCAAGTTCGTATGTCGCGCGCTTGACGATGGCGACAGAGATTACAATGTCTGGCCGGCTCGGCGAATCGAAGAAGCAGTGATTGAGTTGCCGGCACGCTGACTGACACGCACGCTTCGTGTGCCGCGCGAGGCCTGTCGTTACCGCGGTTCAAATGAGGCAATGATGACATTGCGGATTGCGGCTTTTCAGACCACGGAATGCGGAAATGCACTTGGAAGTCATTGAACTTCCTGAACCGCAATCCGCAATTATCAACTCGAGCGAAGGGATTAGTCCCACGAGTATTACAACGATTTCTTGTCCGCCTTCACGGTAGGCATCGAAGGTGCGCAATCCCTATTAGAGTTCCAACTGGCTCGTCGGTATGCTGCCGGACGCAACTGAAAGGGCACGGCTTCAAACGGACAGTTTGATTCCCGTGACTGAGTCCGAATATCGAACCTGAAGCTGGATACGAGGTGACGTCATGAAGCCGCTAACAAAAACGAATGGCCGAGTTGCACTTCTTACTTTGCTTATCGCGTCAGCGCTGATTCTTCCTCGACAAATAGTTGCATCAAAGTATGGTGTCGGATGCGCTCCGGTGCACATCGAGTCGAGTGAAAACAGGATGTCCTCTGATCTGACTGAGCAGTTCCGCCGGCTGCCGATCAGTTTCGAAGAGAATCGTGGTCAGGCCGCCTCTTCGATCAAGTATCTGTCACGCTGGCCCGGCAATAGGCTTCGTTTCGCGTCGTCGGAAGCATTCGTCGAGATGGAGACTGATGCGCGTGGGGCGGATACTCTCGCAAGTCATGGTATCGCGGCTGGCGCATGCGAAAAACGCGCGTCGCTTCGCTTACGCTTTCCTGGTTCAAACCCATCCGCGTGTCCAAAGGCTCAAGGCCAGCTTGCAGGGAACAGCAACTACTTCATCGGTGCCGACCCGAGACAGTGGCGAGTAAACGTTCCGACTTACACCCAGGTTAAGTATGACAGTCTCTATACGGGAGTTGATGTCGCGTTTTATGGCAACCAGCAGCGTTTGGAATACGACTTCACGGTGGCTCCTCACACAAGTTACAGGCTCATCAGGATTGGATTCGAGGGAGCCGACAAAATCAGTCTGGACGACGGTGGCAATCTGGAGATCGAAGCGCTGAATAGGAGATTTGTCCAAGGCAGACCCATGGCCTATCAGGAAGTAAACGGAACTAGAAAAACGATTGCCGCGCGTTACATTGTCAAAGGTCGCTCCCAGGTCGGTTTCGAGATTGGGGCGTATGACTCGAATAGAGCGCTAATCATCGACCCGGTGTTCAGCTATTCGACTTATCTGGGCAACGCAGCGATTAACAGCGTGGCAGTAGACCGTGCTGGTAATGCTTACGTTACGGGAACATACTCACTCGACAATTTCGGCAGCAGTTTCGATGCTTTTGTTATGAAGCTGAACCCGGAAGGCACTGCCGTGGTGTATTCCACGTTTCTGGGCGGCAGTCATCGAATGATAACGGAAGGAATTCAGAATCGGGCTTTCGACATCGCCGTGGATTCTAATGGCAACGCTTACGTAACTGGTTCGACTACTTCGAAGGATTTTCCAACGACACCAGGAGCGTTTCAGACAACATTGCCGGGAAGGAGCCCCGGCAGAAGATCCGCCTTCGTCACCAAGCTGAGCTCAACAGGGGACGCGCTTGTTTATTCCACGTATCTGGGCGGGACGGACAACTTCAGTCAAAGCAGCGGTCAGGGCATCGTGGTGGACCAGGCAAGCAATGCCTACGTGACAGGTTCCACCGATTCTTTCAGATTCCCCCTGGTGAATCCCGTTCAGTCAATCAATCGCGGCGGGACTTGTTTCGGCGGCGATGTCGGATTTCTTTGTAACAGCGAAGCGTTCGTGACAAAGCTGAACGCTCTCGGCACTGCGCTCATCTATTCGACGTACCTCGGTGGCGAGGGTGATGATAGCGGAAGCGACATTGCTATTGACGGCGCGGGCAGCGCATACGTTGTTGGAACAACTTCCGCCTCTGGCTTTCCGACGAAGAACCCTCTTCAGCCGCTAAACGCTGGCTCAACTGATCTGTTTATCGCGAAGCTGAGCGCGGACGGGAACCAGTTAGTCTATTCGACTCTGTTGGGAGGAAGCGGAAACGACACGGCCAATGGCGTCGCCGTTGATTTATCCGGCAACGCCTACGTCATCGGGCGGACATTTTCAACCGATTTCCCCACGACCCCCGGCGGGCTGCAGGAGGCAAACGTTAGCAGCACAGCATTCAAGAGCACGGATGGCGGAACCACTTGGAGCGCGATTAACCGTGGGCTTCCTGGCAGTGATACGTGGATCGGGAAACTGCTGCTTGATCCCATGGACGCGTCGACTTTGTATGCCATCACCAGCGGCGGACTCTTCAAGAGCACGAATGGCGGGGATAGTTGGCGATCCCTGGCACCTCTTTTTTTTACTGACCTTGTTATTGATCCAACAAACAGTTCAACGCTATATGCGGGATTCTCCGGCATTTTTCTCTTTGGCGGTGTCGATAAGAGTACCGACGGCGGAAGGACGTGGTTTGAGGCCGACTCTGGACTCGCCCCTAACGCTCCATTCAGCATTCTGATCGACCCTGAGAGTCCGACTACGCTTTATGCTGGGGCCGTGCTCATTGACGGTCGTGGGCGGAGCGCCGGAATATTTAAGAGCACTGACGGTGGAATCCGCTGGTTCCCGTCGGCAAGAGGAATATCTCCACTAAATGTATTCACGTTCGCTTTGGCCCCGGCCAAGCCGAGGAAGCTCTACGCCTTCTCTGGCGGCATGATATTCCGGTCAACCAATCACGGGAAGAAATGGAAACCGGGCGGCTTAGCCAGCAGCGTCTCTGCAGCCAGCCTGGCAGTTGATCCGCTTGACCCAAACACCATCTACCTTGGGACCCCAAGCGGTGTTTTTAAGAGCACTGACGGGGCGGAAACCTGGGCTATAAAGCCCCTCCACGCAAACATCGCGTTGCTCGTGGTTGATCCGAAAAATCCATCCACCATTTATGCGGCTGGCAGGGATTCCGCCAATGTCGATAGCAACTTCAAGAGTACCGATGCCGGGGAAAGCTGGAAAGCTATAGGTCGAATCTTAGGACATTTAGTGTTGACGTTTGCGATAGATCCTAACGACACGGCCAGGATTTATGCCGGCGTCGGCTCGGGAAGCTCCGATGCCTTCATCGCTAAAATCAGTCCCACCGGCGCGGCCCTGCTTTACTCAACTTATCTCGGTGGAAGTGGTGACGACACTGCAAGGGCCATCGCGGTGGACGCGCAAGGCAACGCTTATCTCACCGGTCAGACTTCGTCCGCCGACTTCCTGATCAAGAACCCCCTCCAGCCAATGAAGCCAGGCGGTCCGGCGAGCTACGATGCTTTTCTCACAAAACTCGATCCTTCGGGTGCTCCAGTCTTCTCCAGTTTTCTCGGAGGCGGAGGCAATGACGATGCCCGGGCTCTGGCGTTGGATGGAGCTGGCGGAGTGTACATAGTGGGCGGCACGGATTCAGACGATTTCCCAACCCTGAATCCGCTTCAGAGGACTCGCAACGGAAGCTTCGGTAATGGTTTTATCACGAAGATAGTTGATGCCCCGGCAGCGGCGGCCGAATTTCTCTCTCGCAAGACGCTCGTTAGATTGGATTCCCAGCACCGCTTCGCTTATCGCTGATTCCGAGCGCCTTCATTCGTCGATAAAGGTGTGAGCGGTCAATGCCCAGAGCTTCGGCCGTGCGCGTCACGTTGCCGTCGCATTCGGCAAGCTTGCGAAGAATGTAGTTGCGCTCGTAAGCTTCGCGGCCTTCGCGATATGAAGTGAAATTGTAGCGCGGCGGCATCTTCACTCCCTCGGCGGTTCCGAGCGCCGGCAAATCCTCGGACGCGATTTCGGCTCTTGCAGTCATTATCACAACTCGCTCGATTGTGTTTCGAAGCTCGCGCACGTTGCCCGGCCAGTCATACTCGCTCAATTGAATGAGCGCGCCGTCCGTAAACAATTTCGGCAAGCGGTTGTAATGAGCCGAGTACTTTCGATTGAAGTAATCAGTCAACAACGGCACGTCCTCGCGGCGCTCTCGAAGCGGAGGCACTTCGAATGGAATCACATTGAGGCGATAGAACAGGTCGGGGCGAAACTGGCCGCGTTCGATCTCTTCGTCCAATCGTTTGTTGGTGGCGGCAATGATTCTCACGTCGACTCGGACCGTGGTGTTCGAACCAAGCGGCTCGAAGCGCTGTTCTTCGAGAACTCGAAGAACCTTCGATTGGACTCTCAAACTCATATCGCCGACTTCGTCGAGCAGCAGGGTTCCGCCGTCGGCTTGTTCGAACTTGCCTCGCTTTGCCTGGGTTGCGCCGGTGAACGCGCCTTTCGTGTGGCCGAACAATTCGGACTCGATCAACTCCTCGGGGATCGCTGCACAGTTGAGCTCGACGAATGGCATCGCGGCTCTTGGCGATTGATGATGAATCGCGCGCGCGGCTAGTTCCTTGCCCGTTCCCGATTCGCCGTAGATCAAAATGCGGCCGTTGGTGGGCGCGGCGACGAGAATCTGCTGACGCAGAGCGCGAATGGGCACGCTTTCGCCGATCATCGCGTTTTCGTCGTCCAGTTGTTCGCGAAGTCTGAGGTTGTCCGCTTCGAGTTGTCGTTGCCGAAGTGCGTTGCGGACGGCGAGCACCGTGCGATCGATTTGAAGCGGCTTCTCAATGAAGTCCAGCGCGCCGAGCCGGGTTGCTCGCACCGCGGTTTCTATGCTGCCGTGCCCGCTGATCATTATCACCGCGGTGTCCGGGTAAGTTGCTCTCAGACGTTCGAGGGTTTCCATCCCGTCGATTCCCGGCAGCCACACATCGAGCAGCACGCAACTAAACAAGCGCCGCTCGAACAGCGAGAGACACTCCTCGCCCGACGCAACCGCTTCGACTGACAAGCCCTCGTCTTCGAGCACGCCGGCCAGCGAACTGCGTATTCCCTCTTCGTCGTCAACGATAAGCACCGAGTTGGGCATAGGGATTGAAACGTGAAAACGTGAAGAGTGAAACGTGATCCGTGATTATGATCATCGAGCGTTCCGGTCACGCATCACGTTTCACGCATCACGTTTCACTAATCACGTTTCACGTTTCACTCATCACGTATCACGTTTCACTCATCACGATTTACTCTTCGCTTCTCGGAGGCGGAAGGCCAAGCATAGCGGACTCAAACTGATCAATGTCCAATCTCAACATTCCGCCTGCATCGGAGAAAACTTCCCTTTGCCGTTTTCGCCGCTTCAAGAAAATAGTTGTGCCGAAGACTGCGCCTCCGGTAAGCACGGTCAGCAAAATCAACCCCAGCAAACCGAACGTTGAGAGAAGCATCTCGGCGGCCTTTTGCGCGCGGAACGGATCGTTTGTCGGCCAAAGCGGATTGCGAAGCCATTTCACTGTGTACGGGTATTCGATCGAGCCTATCAGCGACTCCGCAAGGTCGCGATCACGAACTCCGAACGCCGCAACGATGTAGTTACCCGTGCGCTTGATGATCAGGCGATTCCGCTCCTCGTCCGGCAGTGTCGCCGCGTAGCCTTCCGCGCGCGTCATTGCATCGGTGGCGAATTGTGGCGTGTGACACTCGACGATCACAAGTTTCAAGTTCGAATCAGTCGGCGTCATCGCGGAGCCGGTTGCCGACTGCGTTGATGCTGCCGAAGACATCGACTGAAAGTATTCGCCGATTACCGCTTCAGTGTTGCCGGCGAATTCGAAAAGCTCGCGCCCGTGCTCGGCATATGAGTTAAGCGATTCGGGACCGAGGAAGTAGACTTCGCTTCCCGGAACTCGTGATTTTGTTGGCAGGTAATCAAGAAGCGGCGGACGCGAGACTGCGGCGCTGGTTGGCACGATGGAATCGGCTACCGCTCGAGCTAGAGTTTCCTGGCCGCGTGATTCTCCGCGAACGGACTTCTGACTCGCGCTCCCCACCCGAACAAAAAAGTTGCCCCTCCAGAATGTGATCGAGCCGTCGACTCGCGTGCTGCCCGAACCCGGATCTTTCGCGGCCGGTTTGTTCGCGATCCTTCCAGTGTTGTAGGTGAACAACCCGAAAGCCGCGAACTGATTCTTTGTTTCGAAAATGTCTACGCGGGTTCCAGCGTACTCACGCGAGGCGGCCGAAGCGACGAGGTATTCGCGATAGACCTCCGATTTGTCTCCGACAAGCTCAGCGAGCTTGTCCGGAGCTACGATGCTAGCCGGCCCCGTTGCTTTGAACCCGGCTAGCGAATCGGGTAACAGGCGCTCGATCGCACTCAACGCAACCGGCGTTACCGACGGCCCGCTTGCGTGCTTCTCCGGCAGAGCTTGAGCATTGATCGCAAGCGGGGCGAGCGAAATAACAATCGTCAATGCGAGTCTTACTTTGGCAAACGAGGTTCTTTCTTTTTTTAATCGATTCATAGATAAGCTTAGACTCCGCCGGCGCCGGCTTAGTTCCTGCGCCGCAACTGCGCAAGGATCATGTTCGTGTAGCGGTCCGGATGATGAATATCGTCGAGGATGATCTTGCCGGCTTCCGACGCGCTGTCGATTTCAATGTCACCGAGATTCAGAAATCGCTGCCACACCGATGCCGTCACGGTAACATCCTGAATGTTCCGCAGTGGTATGTTTCGCATTGTCTTGGCGATTATTCCGTAGCGCATTTCGAGCTTGTGATTAGTAAGCGTATACACTTCGCGCTTTCTTTGAATATGATGATAGATGGGATTTGCAAACGAAAGCAGCCCGACACCGAGTATCACAAGGAACGCGACCTGCCCGCTGACTCTGCTTGCCAGCAATCCCATCAACGCCGCCACCGCGATCACGACCAACGCCGCGATGACGTAGCGCACAACGACGAATATCATCGTCGGCCTGAGCGTAAACATCACCTGCTCATCCGGATCGGCCGCAAGCGCGGCGCCTGTGTCCTGAACTGCGACTGCCGCCATTGTCTGTGTACCGCAGCTATTGCAAAAGCGGCTGCCCTCCGGGACCGTCTCACCGCACTTGTTACAGAACATATCATCACCTGCGAGCTGGATTTTGTTGCGAGCCAGATCAAATCTTAGCACATCAACGACCGGGCATCTAAAGCGCCCAATCGTACTGATTCGCAGCTTGACGCGTGGGAGAACGGCGCTAGAATTGATCAACCCCCTTGGTCCGATTATGCAAGACTATATCGATCGCTTCAGTGATTATCTCAAGTATCAACGCAACGCGTCCGTGCATACGCTGCGTAACTACCTCAGCGACCTCGATCAGTTTCACGACTATCTTTGCCCGAGAAATTCCGAGGGCGAAAGGCCTGGCATCGATATTCGGGACATCGATCACATAACTATTCGCGAGTACATGGCGACGCTTTACAAAGAGAATCGTAAGAAGTCGTCGATCGCGCGAAAGCTTGCGACCCTTCGAACGTTTTTCAAGTTTCTCTGCCGCGAACAGATACTCGAACTGAATCCGGCCCGATTGGTTTCAAGTCCGCGGTTGGAGAAGAGACTCCCAAAGGTTATTTCAGTTGACGAGGTTATTCACTTCATCGAAACGCCGGACACGGACACGCCGCTTGGAACGCGAGATCGCGCGATACTGGAACTGCTGTACGCCACCGGCTGCCGGGTATCGGAGGTCGCCGGAATGAACCTCGAAGACATCGACTTCAAGCACGAAATGATTCGTGTTCGAGGCAAAGGGCGCAAGGAGCGCTTCGTCCCGTTTGGATCGAAGGCAAAGGACGCGCTTTCCGCGTACATGGAAATTCGAGGCGCGTTGCTCGCGGAAGCGCCCGAGCACAAGCGCGACGCGAAAGCTCTGCTGCTCAATTATCAGGGCACTCGGATCACGACTCGTTCGATTGGCCGGCTCGTCGAGAAGTATGTTCTTCAATGCGCTCTTACTCACGACATCAGTCCGCATTCGCTGCGCCACTCCGTTGCGACTCACTTGCTGTCCGCTGGCGCCGATTTGCGCGCGATTCAAGAATTGTTGGGGCACGCTCGCCTATCTACCACACAGATTTACACTCACGTATCGATAGACAAATTGATGCAGGTCTACGACAAGGCTCATCCTCGGGCCGGGACCGGTCACACCTCCTAGCTTGACGCATGCCGTTCGTGCTTGTAGAAGTCGTTTCATGACCGCTCAACAAGCACAACGTCGCTCTCTTTCGGAACTTGATATCGGTGACTACCAAATCGAAGCCGCCGGTCGGATTAAGACACCGGCGCTAGCCATCTATCCCGATATAGTTGATTTGAATATCGACATAACGCTCGGCCTTTTGGGTGGTGATGCGAATCGCTGGCGGCCTCACGTAAAAACCGCAAAGCTGGGATTCATAATGCGACGACTTGCGGACCGTGGCATTGAGAACTTCAAGTGCTCAACCTCGCTCGAGTTGCTGACCGCCTGCGAGAACGGCGCTTCGGATGTGGTGGTCGCGTATCCGTTGGTTGGCGCGAATGCTCGGCGCGTAAGAGAAATCGCGGACCAGTTTCGCGAAGCAAGAATCTCCGCGCTAGTTGAATGCGGAGAACAGATTTCAGCGTGGCGGGGAAGCCCGATCGGATTGTTTATCGACGTCAACCCCGGCATGAATCGAACCGGTATTCCCGAGGAGCGTGGAGCGGAAATAGTTGAACTCGCGCGAGCGATTGAGGACTCGGGCCAGGTCTTTCGCGGGTTGCACTATTACGACGGGCACCTTTCGTCGCTGGATCTCGCTGAGCGCGAGCGGATCGCGCACGTTGGTTACGATCATTTAATGCGGATCGTCGACGAGTTCAGACAGGCGGGCATCGCGATCGCTGAAGTGATCACCGCGGGCACTCCAGCCTTTCCTTGTTCGCTTTCGTATGGTGGATTCACCGGAGCGGCGTTCTTCCATCGCGTCTCGCCCGGGACTGTCGTGTACAACGATTGTTCGAGTCTCGTTCAGCTTCCACTCGAGTATGGTTACCGGCCGGCTGCCGTTGTTGTTTCGACGGTTGTCTCGCGGCCATCGCCGGGCCGCTTCACTTGCGACGCGGGACATAAAACCGTTTCGGCAGACGCCGGCGTTCCAACGTGCGCGGTACTCGGCGAGCCCGGCTATTCGCCGTCAAAGCCAAGCGAAGAACATCTGCCAATAGATGTTACGGAGGGTTCAGGGCCGGCGATCGGTGATCTGCTTTATTTGCTGCCGCGTCACATCTGTCCGACCGTCAATAACTTCGATCATGCGGTGCTGGTGACCGGCGGAAGAATTATGGACATTCAGCGCGTTACAGCGCGAGGGCGAGAGGCACCGATGGTTATGAGGTGAGGTGAGGTGAGAGGCGGGAACGGTTCCTTAAGATCACGGAGCGTTGAGAATCAGTCGGCCGAACCTCACTTGCTCGTAACAGCGGCTGGTTGCGCTTTTCGAGCGTCAGTTTGTCGCTTGTAGTAATCCGAGATATAACCCTTCATTCCGAATTCCATCCAGCTCAGTCCGTGCTTCTGTGCCTCAGCCGTGGCGCGCTCGGCATTCCAGCCCTCACGGGAGATTCGATAAACGGCCACCATCGTTCCGGTCCGGTCTGAACCGCGCTTGCAATGAAGAAAGACCGGTTGATTGGCAGGCTCATCCATAAGCGCGAGCACCCGCGCAACCTGTTCATCAGACGGAGCGCTCAGCCCCGGCATCGACACACCGAAGTATTTCAAACCAGCCGCCTCTGCATCCTTTTGCTCCTGACGAGATAGATCGTCCTCGCCTCGGAGATTTATTACTGACTTGATGCCGAGCTCCGACAGTTTCTTCATTCCGCCGCCGAGCGGTTGTCCACCGCGATACAGCTTTTCGCTGACCTGGTGGAAGTTCGGAAGCTCTTTGTAGGTTGCCGCGCTCTGGGCCGCGCTCGTCGAGACGAGCAGAGCCAGCAGGCAGACGAGTACACTTAATCTGCTTATTCGATTTGTCATAGTGTTACTTCGGACGGAATCGTTTGATGATTCCGATTGAGCTAGTGGTTGCTAGTATTGACCACGACGCCCTTCGATTCGATGTTCGAGTAGTAGTCGTAGACAAAACGCTTCAGCGGGCTGTGCCCGAAGCCGTAATCGAAATCGTACTGCTTCATTTCAAGGAAAGCCTTGTCGGCATTCCAACCGTCATGAGTGAGTCGATAGATCGCAGTCATTGCGCCGGTGCGATGCCGGCCGCCGCGGCAGTGAATGAACACCGGCTGGTTTGCCGGGTCGTTGACGATCTTCAGGAATTGCTCGGCTTGCTCGATGGCGGGGCTGTTCTTGTCGCTCATCCCGATGCGAAAGAATTTCATACCTTGCGCTTCAACCAGGCTCTTCTCATTGCTCTCGCCGTCTTTTTGAAGATCGATGATTGTTTTCACGCCCATCGCCGCCAGATCCGCGTAGTCTCTCGCGCCGGGTTGAGCGCCGCGATAAAACTTTTCGTTCACGCAACCGAAGTTCTTGATTTGGATCTTTTGGGACTTATCGCTCTGAGCGGCTTGCGCCGCTGAGAATACCGTTAAAGCAAGGCTAACAACCGTGATTGTGTGACGAGGTGAGAGTCGGAACGCGCGCATCAGAATCTCCTTAAACCCACTACCCTTATTCGATTTCCAGCGTATGCCAAGCATGATACCTTGGTCAGCGAGGAGCCGCAACGAAAAAAATGTTGCAAAAGTGTTTCGAAAAAACGGCGAAGGAGATATGAAATGAGCGACAAGGAAATGCTCAAAGAACGCGCGCGAGACTTCTTCGCCGCGCTCCAGGACGAAATATGCGCGGTGCTTGAAAAAATGGATGGCAAGGCGCGATTCCGCGAAGACCTGTGGACACGTGATGAGGGCGGAGGCGGCCGTACGCGAGTGATGGAAGGCGGCGCTCTGTTTGAAAAGGCCGGCGTGAATTGTTCCGAAGTGCACGGGCGATTCGACGAAGCCTTCGCTGCGAAGCTGCCAATCGGCGAGGGCAGGAAGTTCTTCGCAACCGGAGTCTCGCTCGTTCTGCACCCGTTGAATCCGATGGTCCCGACGGTTCACGCGAACTTCCGCTACCTTGAAAGAGGCTTGAGTGGCTGGTTTGGAGGCGGGACCGATCTGACACCTTACTATCCTTACATCGAGGACGCGATTCATTTTCACCAGACGTTGAAAGATGCCTGCGACAAGTTCGATCCGTGGTATTACCCGAGATTCAAGAAATGGTGCGACGAGTACTTCTTCATCAAGCACCGAAATGAAGCGCGTGGAGTCGGCGGAATGTTCTTCGACTATCTGACCGGCAAGCACGCCGACGAACCGCTCGGACCCGGAGACGAGCGCCAGGATGCCGATCCCGGAATCGAATCTATTTTTGAATTCGTTCAAGGCGTCGGACGATCTTTTCTCCCGGCCTATCTTCCGATCGCCGAGCGGCGACGAACCGAGCCTTACTCGGACCGCGAGCGCGAGTTTCAATTGATTCGGCGCGGCCGCTATGTCGAGTTCAATCTCATCTATGACCGAGGCACACACTTCGGTTTGCAGACCGGTGGCAGGAGCGAATCAATATTGATGTCGCTGCCGCCGATGGTGCGCTGGCAATACGACTATCAACCCGAACCCGGCTCTCGCGAGGCCGAAGCGTGGGAGTTTTTCCATCCGAGGGATTGGTTACACCTGGGTGAATGAACCGAAGTGTCCGTGGTATGGCGGGTTCGTCTCTCAAGGAGTTCAACCACGCGATCCAAACAAAACGAATTGACAGCATTTCTTGTTGCTTGTTAGAAGACAGCCTTGGGTCTTGCGAGTTTCGCCAGTACCGCCACTAGAAAGCGAGAAAAGATCATGGCGTCAAAGGTATTCACCATCTTGAAATGCTGCGTTGTTGCGTTGGCACTCAGCGCGTTGTCATTGACCGCGGTCCAATCAAATCAAGGTCCCGCGAAAGTCGACTTCCGCCGCGATGTCCAGCCGATCTTGAGACAGTACTGCATCAGTTGCCACGGAGCGAAACAACAGATGAACGCGTTCCGCCTCGACCGCCGGCGCGACGCAATGAGAGGCGGGACCATCCCGGTCATCGCGCCGGGCAATAGTCAGGGGAGCAGGTTCTATCTCAAGTTGATCGGGAACCAGTACGGTCCGCAGATGCCTCCAACCGGAGCCCTGCGGCCTGAACAAATCGCGATACTGAAGGCCTGGCTCGATCAGGGCGCCGAGTGGCCCGACGACGTATCAGGAGAAGAACCATCGCCTCCTCCCGATCCGAAATCGCTGCCGATTATGAAGGCGCTGCGCGACGGCGATAAGCAAACTTTCAAGCGGCTCGCGCTTCAGCAGCCAAAAGCCGGCAACCTGCGAGGGCCCGGCGGCACGACACCGCTGATGCAAGCCGCGCTCTACGGAGACGCCGAATCGGTTCGGCTGTTACTGGACAACGGCGCGGATCCGAACATTCGCAATGAAGCCGGAGCGACGGCGTTGATGTGGGCCGTGAGCGATCTCGAGAAAACGCGGCTCCTGCTGGATCGCGGAGCCGATGTGAACGCGCGCTCCGAAGACAGCCGCACCGCGCTGCTCATTGCCGCCGGAAGGTTTGGCTGTCGCGATATTGTGAAGCTGCTTCTCGATCGAGGTGCGGACGTAAACGCGAAATCGCCAGGGCTAGGCGTAGAGATGACACCTCTTGCTGAGGCGGCGCGGCTGCCCGACGAAGCGCTTTTGCGCTTGCTCATCGAGCGAGGCGCCGACTTGAAGGCCGCCGGACCCGGCCCGCTTGCGTACGCGCAGTACGCGCAGTGCGACAAGTGCATCGAGGTGCTGACCGCGGGCGCCCCTCCCGAAATGATTAGCATGGGCGCGTTCTTTGGCGCGCCGCCGAACCTCGACGCGACGGCCATGACTCGGTGGCTCGCGCGAGGCGCGGACATCAACGCAAAAGACCCCGGAGGCAACACGCTTCTTATGCTGGCAGCCAGTTCGGACTCGCTTCCGGTCGAGGCGGTCAAGACTCTGATCGACCGCGGATGTGACATTAACGCCAAAAATGCCGAAGGAAGATCGGCGATGGATTTTGCCAGGCTTAGAGGCGCAACACCGGTTGTCGATCTCCTGACAAAAGCCGGGGCGAAGGAAGCCTCGCCGTTCAAGCTCACGTCCGTAAATCCGAAACCTGCAAGTTCACCTCGCGAAGCAATCACGAGAAGCCTGCCGCTGCTTCAGAAATCGGATTCTATTTTCCTTCAGAAGTCCGGCTGTGTGTCGTGTCACAACAATACGTTTACGGCGATAACGATCGCCGCTGTTCGCAAGAGCGGGCTCTCTTGTGACGAACAGCTCGCGGGCAATCAGGTGATGAGGATCGCGGCGTACATCGAGTCGTGGCGCGAGCGCGCGTTGCAAGGCATTGGTATCCCGGGAGACTCGGACACTGTCAGTTACATATTGCAGGGTCTGGCAGCGGCGAATCACCCCGCGGATGAAGCTACGGACGCGATGGCTCGATTCGTCAAAGGGCAACAGTATCCGGACGGCGGCTGGCGAATCTTCGCACACCGGCCGCCGATCGAATCCAGCAACATCGAAGTCACCGCCGTTTCGATGAGAGCGCTTCAGCTCTACAGCCCGAAGGCGCATCGCGCGGAGTATCAAGCGGCTGTTAAGCGCGCGACTGATTGGCTGATCAAAGCTCGGCCACAAACAACTGAGGACCGTGCTTTTCAGCTCTTCGGTTTGCGATGGGCGGGTGTGAGCTCCAAACAGACGATAGTGCAGAAGGGCGTGCGAGGCCTTCTCGCAATGCAGCGGCCCGACGGCGGTTGGTCTCAAATCCCATCGCTTGCGAGCGACGCTTACGCGACGGGCCAGGCGTTGGTTGCATTGAGAGAGGCGGGACTGCCGGCAATTGATCCGGCTTACAAGAGAGGAATCGCGTTTCTTCTGAAGACGCAACTCGAAGACGGATCTTGGTTCGTGAAGAGCCGGGCGATCCCGTTCCAGCCTTTCTTCGAGAGCGGGTTTCCTCACGGACACGATCAATGGGTTTCGATGGCCGCAAGCAACTGGGCGACGACTGCGCTTGCGTTGAGCGTGAGCCGCTGAGTATCCACGTGATTGCCTGAAACCGAATGTGAAGGCGTCCGTTGTTCGGCTTGCTGCTGAGTGCTAGATTATTGACGCGATCATCATTTGAGGAGCAGCTATGGCGGCACGCAAACGAAAAGAGTACGGCGAGTACATTGTCTCAGACTCGAAGATCTGCGGCGGCGACTTAACCTTCAAGGGCACGCGTCTGCTTGTGAAGGATGTTCTTTACTACGTTGCAAAGGGCAAGGATTGGGATTGGATCTCCAAAGCTTACGATGGAAGGCTCAGTCACGAGGCGATTGCGGAAGCCGTTGAGCTGGCGCGTGAGGCGTTGGTCGCGAGCACCGAGAAGCGTCGGCGGGCAGCTTGATTGTGCTCGATGAGAACCTGGATGTCTGGCAGCGCCGGCAGCTTGAGCGCTGGGGCATTCACTTTCGACGCGTCGGTGGCGACATCGGGCGCTTCGGAATGGACGATTACGACGAGATCATCCGGCTACTTCACTCCCTTCGGCGTCCAACTTTCTTCACACGCGATAAGGATTTTTACCGGCGATGGCTGAGCCATCATGGCTATTGCCTGGTCTACCTTGACGTTGGACCGCATGAAGCGGCGCAGTTCATTCGACGTTTCTTGCGACATCGCGGCTTTCGTACGCAAGCTCAAAGGATGGGAAAAGTAGTTCGAGTCTATCAAGCCGGAGTGACCGTCTGGCAAGCAGGTATGGGCGAAGGACAAGAGATCGCTTGGTGACCACCTTAGAGGATAGAGCGTTCGATCAAGATTATGTGAGCGCGAAACGGGCAGCGGCACGAGCCGATCGAGTTGAGCCTCGCGCCAAGTCCGCGCGTTATGATCGCCGGACGAATCGAATAGTCGTGGAGCTGCGAAGCGGGGCAACCTTCATGTTTCCGGCTGAGTTAGCGCAGGGGCTGGCAGGAGCATCGCCGAAGGACTTGGCTGAGGTGCAGGTGATGCCATCGGGCGCCGGGCTTCGCTGGCCGACTCTCGACGCTGACTTCAGCTTGCCGAACTTGTTGAATGGGGAGTTCGGATCGAAGAGTTGGATGGAGAAGCTGAGCCGCTCGGACAGTCTTGAGGTCGGGAAGCACGAACCAGCAAAAGCGCGAAGAAGCCGAAGATCGAAAGCGTAGCAATCCAGTTCAAACTTCCGTCGATGCAACAGAGGAAACCGCGCGTATCCGCTTGGAATTCGTCGTGACGTATGAGCGTCCGTGAAGTATGTCTATGACGACTTTTTCAAACGGTATGTCCCGATCTCTGGCGAAGTCGCGAAGTTGTTTCGCGGTTTCTCCAAGTCGTTCCACTAGTACCTCGACATCAACACCGCTCTGCTCAGCAATCTCACTCAGCGCGAGTTGATTCGCGTAATCGATCATCTCATCGCGGCACGATCGGCATTTGTGCAGGTGTTCCTCGACGAACACGCGTCGGTCTTCTTCGCGTCCCGGCTCGATCAGAGCGCCTGACTTCGCATCAAAAAGGAGTCTGCCGACACTTCGATTATTGCAGTAGATTGGTTTTTTCTTGGGCATAGGGTCTCTGCTCTGCGGACGCTTCATTGTAAGGAAAAGGCCGGCAGGCTCCGACGAGCGTAGAATTTGCCTCTTGCTTCCCCCGCCCTCAAACGGGGGTATGAAGTTATTTTATGAGGGCAAGAAGCGATAAGGAGGACGTGACCGCACTGCGAGAACACAATGCGCCATCACATTCACAGAGAATCAGCCGGAATTCCCGCGAAGACAACTGACCTTGTCAGTCATCACGTCGCGAGGAAGCTTACGCTTGTCACTCCACGAGGCCCCGTGAGCTAGAAAAGATGAACAAGTCCGTCTTGTTCTTCCCAGCACACTAGGCGTCCGAGGCAAGCGACTGCCAGGATTCGGTCTCTCCATGCCTTGCCTCAGAGTGAATGCTCGTTCGATCTATTTGAAGTACAGTTCCGGCCCCTTGGGACTGCGGTGTTGCGCAGCGCTGTTTTGCTCGCTACCGTTCAATCCAGTCTAATATCGAGACCGGCCAGTACCATACCCGTCACGATGACGCTCGAACGAACCTGCCGTGCTCTTTGCTGACGCCCAGGCCACTGTCTTTCAACAGCCCTCGCGGTCAATTCCGCCGTCAGCTCCGAGCGCTTTTCAGAGACCATCTTCTTCGGGTAAGCGAACCGTCTCAGTTAGCCGCTGCATTATCTTCTCCCGTCGAGCTTCCTTTCGGACAATATCGAACCCGGCGTTCTTTGCTACCGCGACCAGAAAGGTCTTTAGACTTGCGTTTTCTCTTCCTTCCCATTTTTCACATGCTTGCAAGCACTTCAAGATACCTTCCTGAGCCAGATCTTCAGCTTTCTCTATCGAATTTCCCTGCTTGATCCAGTAGCGAAAGAGAGATTGATACACAGCGAGCAGCAAATCCTCTGAGATCGGTTCCGGCTTAACTTCTGTCGCCATAACTCCTCCTTAAGGAGCGCGACGAAGCCTGCCTGATTGTCAAAGAACTGCTATCGGCCTTTCACTTTATTAGACGTTATGAGCGCGAGGTTACGCCAGAAGAATTCTGTCTTTTTTCTTGTCGGTCGCGAACCGTCTAATGTGCAGGAGAAAATCAATGAACAAAATCCTACGAGATGATCAAACACACGCGTTAGAGCATCTCTCTGAAAACGCAACCGAGCGTCAAAGAAACGACCTACGCTTCTGGCAGGGAGTTGCGTTGAGCCTAGCCATCCTCGTCCTCAGTGTCCTGGTGTCTCTGGTTTTGGGTCTTGGATTCCTACTACTCAGCCGCTGAGTCTGTTCTCGAGTTTCCTGAGGTCGCGTTCGGCTCGGTTAGTGATGCTGACGCTATACATCAATTTCACCGGCGGTTCGCATTTCGGCGACTACTTCTGAGAACGGCCGGCGAGGCTCGTCTTTGCTGTCGCGAGCCGCTTGCCCCAGGTGAAGGTCTTCCATCATCTCCTCGTAGTCCTCAATAGGAAGGATCACAGCGGTCTTGTGGCCTTCATCGTCTACGACGAACTGGACATTCTTTGACATGGGCTTTTCACCTCACGATAAATTCTTTATTGGAAAGACGCAGCTAGCGGCAATCTACTACTTCTTCCTGGCAGACGCATTGGCGCTTGATTGCATCTCCGAAGCAGCGCGTTCCACCTGCGACATCACCCGCAGCAGATTCTCACCCAGAAATTTCTTGATATCCAAAACTGAGTAACCGCGTTTCATCAATTCATAAGTAAGAGTCGGAAGCTTCGAGATGTCTTCCATTCCTTCCGGCAATCCAGTGAATGGGACTCCGTCGAAATCAGAACCAATTCCGATGTGATCGATGCCCGCTACCTTCGCGATGTGATCGATGTGATTCATCAGCACCGCGAGCGGGGTCTTGCCTGGATCATTCGCCTTGCGCCACGCGTCGATCTCTTCCTGTGCGCGTTTCCGGTCGCTGGGATATTTAAGCTTCATCTCGTCTTCCATTGACCGCTCGCGCAAGGCCAGTGCAGCTTTTCGGGGATCCAGAAACCCGTCGTAGAAATTCACCATCACCACGCCACCGTTCTTAGCCACCGCTCTCAGCATGTCATCGCTCATGTTGCGCGGATGATCTGCAATCGCTCGCGCCGAAGAATGCGAAGCGATCACCGGCGCGCGCGTCGTCGCAATCACGTCGTAAAAAGTTTTATCGGCCACGTGAGAAATATCGATCATCATTCCGATGCGATTCATCTCGCGAATCACATCTCGGCCAAAGTCCGTCAGGCCGTTGTGATGAGCCACGCTCGTGCTGTTGATGTCACCTTCCGAATCCGCCCAGTCGTTTGTGTTGGTGTGTGTCAGAGTCATGTACCGTACGCCGAGTTTGTAGAACATCCGCAGCGCCGGGAGACTGTCTTCGATTGCGTGGCCGCCTTCGATTCCCATGAGCGCCGCGATCTTGCCACTCCTGACGATGCGGCGAATGTCGGCGGCGGTCGAAGCGGCTTCAAGCGATTCGGGATGCCGCCGAATCTGCTCCTTCACCACGTCAATGACATCGAGTGCCCTTCGCGCGGCGCCTCCACCTTCCGAGGGCTTCTTGTTCACGAACTCTTTTCCAACATAGACGGCAAAGAACTCGGCGCCGAGCCCGCCTGCCTTCATTCGACGCAGATCGGTGTGAGTCTTGATCTTCGCGTTCGCATCGTCGCCACGCATCGCGAGATCGAACCCATCGTCGAGCAGCGGCGAAGTGATGTCGTTGTGAGTATCGATGACTATCGACTGTCGATGAAGTCTCTCGGCGCGCGCACGAAGCGCGGTGTCCCCGCCCGATTGCCCTGATGCCGCGCGCTTTGATGATTGCGGTTTGCGTTGCGCCGAAGCCGCATCATCCGCTGTGATTAGTCCTGCTGTTAGCAGAGCGGCGGCCAGACACATCGCCGATGAAACTTTGAGAGAGAGTATTCGCATGATCGAGCGTCCTCACGTGTGGAATTGTGGTGGTCTAGTGCTTGTAACATGCATTTCGCTAGCGCAAGAATCCGTGCGAATCCGTTAAATCAGCGTCATCCGTGGTCTATGGTTCGAATAATTCTCCTCGTTATTGCCGAATAGACCACGGATGACGCTGATTTGACGGGTTTGCACGGATACTACGCCTTCACTAGCGCGAAATGCATGTTACAAGCAACTAGAAAGGCGTTGCGAAGTCAGAGTACTACTTCGCAGTGTAGTATCCGCGTCGCGCGCGTACCTGAAGCCCCGGGCGTTTCACTTCAACTCGGATCGTCTTGAACGTCCCCGACTTTCCTTCGCTCTTGCTGTAATACGTCAGAACAAACTGCGCTCGAACTTCTGCCGCGAGCCGCTTGTAGATCTCGTCGAGATCGCGCGTCTCTTTCCGCTGGTCTTCGTAGATCGGCGGAAAAAAAGCGCGGCCGCCGGTGTCTTCGCACATGGTCTTCAAAACGAACTCGCCCGCAAGATCCTGAACGCTCGCCGAAGGCGCGACGCCCGTTGAGTGCACGCCGTAGATCACCGCGTCCGACTTCTGCACTTCGGTGAGCGCTTTCGCCAATGTTGACGTGGATACTGTATCCGTTCCGTCCGAAAGCACGACCATCACGTGACGGCCTTCAGCAGGGCGCAGATACTTCGCCGCGGCGATCATGCCGTCATAGAGCGCAGTTGCGCCCTGCGGTTTGAGTTGTGCGAGCCCGCTGACCAGCCGATCGACGTCTGACGTGAATTGCAACTCGATTGTTGCGTCAGTCGAGACGCTCATCAACGCCGCCTGATCTCCGGGGCGCATAACGTTTTTGAAGAACTGAGCCGCCGCGCGTTGTTCGAAGTCAAAGCGATGCCGAATCGAACTCGAGGTATCGAACAAGAAGATCAGCCGCAGCGGAATCTGTCCTTCGCGATAGAAGCCCGCGATGTCCTGCGCCGCGTCATCCTCGAATAAGTCGAAATCCTTCTGCGTGAGATCGTTTACCTGATTCCCGCTGGAATCAGTCACCGAAGTAATGACCGTAACCAGATCGGCTTTCAGCTTGAGCGGCTTTTCGTCCTGCGGTTCGTCTCCCACGCGGCGCGGACGGGTATCATCCGAAGCCGGCGGAACGGGACGTTGTCCCTGTGAATGCGAAGGCAACTGAGGCTTTGGCGGTGGCGGTATCGGACGCCCGGATTGCGCGAAGGTTAGTGGTAGGAGAAAGAAGGCTGTTAAGAGTAACGACGCGGCGAAGGAGAGAAGCGACGCGGAGACGCGGAGACGCGGAGACGCGGCGAAAAAGAAAGGCGCGGTCCCAGCGTCGCCGCGTCCCCGCGTCGCCCCCTCGCCCCGTCGCCCCCTCGCTCTGTTTCCCTGAATACTCATATCGTCGCTTCCGAAACCGTGGTCCGGGAAAGATAACTGGTGCGCCACTGTTCAAAATCCTTCAACGCAAGCTCGACTTGAAAACGCCGCCGGTCAACCTTTCGTTTCAATCTTCGCCGATCCGCTTCCTCGAGCGGCGGCAGTAACGCAAACGTGATGTTCATCGGCTGAAAATTCTTCGTGTCCGCGTTCGCGATGTAGTTCGTCAAGCCTCCCATCGCGGTGCGACGGGGCGGAGCTTCGGGCGCGCGGCCTCGCGCGAGTTCAGCCGCGTGAACGCCCGCCATGAATCCCGTCGCCATCGCTTCGATGTATCCCTCGACTCCCGAAATCTGTCCCGCGAAAAGAACGCGCGGATCACTTCGCATTTGCAGCGTCTCCTTCAGGACGGCCGGCGCGCAGATGAAAGTGTTGCGATGAATCTGGCCGAAGCGCATGAATTCAGCTTGCTCGAGCCCGGGGATCAAACGCAGCACGCGTTTCTGTTCGCCGAACTTCAGATGGTTTTGGAAACCGACGAGGTTGTAGCTGTCGGCCAACAAGTTCTCCTGTCGAAGCTGAACCACCGCCCACGGCTGCCGCCCATCGCGCGGATCACGCAGGCCAACCGGTTTCATTGGCCCGTAGCGCAACGTGTCGCGGCCGCGGCGAGCGAGTTCTTCGATAGGCAAGCACGCTTCGAAGTACATCGTTTTCTCGAATTCGTGCAACGCGACCGACTCGGCTGTCGTCAGCGCGTCGTAGAATCGATCGTACTCTTCTGTGTTGAACGGGCAGTTCAGGTAATCATCGCCACCCTTGTCGTAGCGTGCGGCGCGAAACGCGATGCTCGTGTCGATCGACTCGGCATCGACGACCGGCGAGATTGCGTCGTAGAAGTAAAGGTTCCCTGACCCGGTCAATCGCGTGATCTGCTCGGAAAGCGCGGGCGACGTGAGCGGTCCCGTCGCTATCACAACCGGTCCGTCGGAAGGAAGCGTTTGTATCTCTTCGCGAATGATTTCTATCAACGGGTGCGCGGCGATTCGATGCGTGACTTCTTCGGCAAATCGCTCGCGATCGACGGCGAGCGCCGCTCCGGCAGGCACGGCGGTTTGATGCGCAACGCTGATCAGCAACGATCCGCCGCGGCGCAACTCTTCTTTGAGAAGATAAGGCGCGGTGCCCGGCTCATCCGACTTGAGAGAATTCGAGCAGACGATTTCGGCGAGGTTGTCGGATTGATGAGCGGGCGTCGGGCGCGCGGGACGCATCTCGTACAAGCGAACTTTGATCCCGCGCTCGGCGGCTTGCCAGGCGGCTTCGGTGCCCGCGAGACCTCCGCCGATGATTGTTACCTGCGACTCATTGTGCATTAGTGGTGTTTTGGATCGTTATCGCGAGAATCTTAGCATCCGCTGTTATACCGATCAAACTTTGCGTCATGCGCGATTATGCTTGCGTGCGCAGCTTGTAAGGGCGGTCCTCCGTGACCGCCCCTTACTCAAACACGCAAGGCAGCCAAGACCGTCTCATCCTTATGCTAAACTTTCGCCGTGAACCGCGAGCGAATAAAGAAACTCCTCGAACAAGTGCAGGCGGGCCGCGTCAACGTCGACGAAGCGATCGACAAAATGACGAGCCTGCCTTATGAAGACCTATCGTTTGCGCGTGTCGATCATCATCGCGACCTTCGACTCGGGTTTCCCGAAGTGATCCTCGGACAAGGCAAGACTACCGAGCAGATCATTCATATTGCCGAACGCATTCTGAACAACAGTTCGAATCTGCTCATCTCTCGAACAACCGAAGAGGTCTTTGCCGCGCTTCGGGACGTTGCGCCCGACGCCGAGTTTCACGTTGAAGCTCGAATGATTTCAGTAGTCCGTGATCGAACCGAGCGCGGTGACGGCACGATCGCGATCATATCCGCGGGCACATCGGATGTACCCGTCGCCGAAGAAGCCGCGGTCACAGCGACGGCGATGGGGAATCGAGTCTCGCGAATCTATGACGTAGGTGTCGCGGGCATTCATCGATTGTTTGGAGCGCGGCCGGATTTCGAATCGGCCCGCGTGATAGTAGTAGTCGCGGGCATGGAAGGCGCGTTGCCGTCGGTAGTCGGCGGGATTGTGTCAGTGCCCGTGATCGCGGTGCCGACGAGCATCGGCTACGGAGCTTCATTCGATGGACTGGCGGCGTTGCTTGGGATGTTGAACTCGTGCGCTTCGAACGTGACGGTGGTGAATATCGACAATGGATTTGGCGCGGGGTTCGTTGCGAGTTTGATAAATCGAAAGAGGGATAGTCCGTAGTCCGTAGTCTCGGTCAGACGTCGCTACACTAACTACGGACTACCAACTACTAACTACCGAGTTTCGTCTTAACCAAATCGCTCAAAGCCTTTCCATCGATCGTCTTACCCTCGAGCTTCGAACGTACCGCTTTCATTACCGCGCCCATGTCCTTCATCGACGAAGCCGCTACCTCCGCGATCGATTCATCGACGGCCCGCGAAATTTCTTCATCGCTCGCCGACGCCGGGAGATAGCTCTGAATGATGAGCGCCTCTCGTTCTTCCTTCTGAGCAAGCTCCTCGCGATTACCGGCTCGAAACTGCTCGGCCGCGTCGCGGCGTTGTTTGAGCAACGTGTTGAGGACTTTCATTGCCTCGGCGTCGTCTACTTCGCCCGGCAAGTCAGTCTCGCGAAGCTTGAGCGCGGTCTTTATCATTCGAATAGCGCTGAGGCGCTCGGCCTCTTTGGCTTTCATTGCTTCGGTGAGGTCGCGATTTATTTGATCGACGATTGGCATTGCAGAAGTATACGAAGCGTTCTGGTTTATTGACAATCTACACGCTCAAACGTAACCTCTTTTCTTGAACGTTAACTCTCCCCCAAACGTTTGAGTGGGCAGCTATGAATCAACCAATCTATCCGGGCATCCTTCCCGAAGACGATCCGAATATCGAAGTCACTTATCCCGAGGACCCGTCCGCGTCGCCAGGGCTGTGGGCCGAAGTCAAATCCATCACTCGCGACATAATCTTCGCCGCGGTGATGGCCGTGCTGATCGTCGTGTTCGTCGTGCAGCCCGTCAAAGTCGAAGGCACATCGATGCAACCGCGGCTGGAAAACGACGAGCGCATCTTCGTCAATAAGTTTGATTACACCTTTTGGGGCATCGAGCGCGGCGACATAGTCGTGTTCTGGTATCCGGAAGACCCCACCAAGTCGTTCATCAAACGAGTGATCGGTCTGCCGGGTGAGAGCATAGATATGGACACGCTGGGTCACGTAACGATCAACGGCCAGCCGATCGATGAGTCCTATCTGGCGCCCGAACGTAATCAGGCGGCTCGCGCAAGATGGAACCAGGTACGCAGCGATATCAAATACGTGAAGCCTCATTATTATTTCGTGATGGGCGACAATCGCGATGCGTCGAACGACAGCCGCTCGTGGGGACTCGTGCCCGAGAAGTACATCTACGGCAAGGCCATGTTCAGATATTGGCCGCTGCCGCGCGCGGGCACATTAACCGGCACCGTCGATGTCGATGACGAACGGTAACCAAGAAAATGATGAATGATGAATGCGGAGTGATGAACACTGATCTTGCATTCAACCATTCATCATTCATTATTCATCGTTCATAGATTCCCTCAAATGCGTTCTAGGCTCACGCCTCTTTTCAAGATCTTCTACAATCCGCAGCAAGCCATGGTTGAAATCGCGGCCGGGGCTCCGTACGTCGTGGGCGCACTGCTCGCGTTGCTTGCGACTTTCGCTTACTACGAATTGCTGAGCGGGACCCTGGCAAGAATGATCACTCTGATCGGCCGGGATCGCTCAATGGGTCTCGTCGCGCGGTTCATTATCTTTGCTTTCAACGTAATCGTTGGAATGCTCGGACACATTTCACCGATCTTGTTCCTTGTGGTTGTGTTTGTCCCCGCATGCTTGCTGGCCACGAGCGTCATCCACAGGCGAGCGAGTTTCTCCGTGCTGCTGCGGCAAGAGTACGCGCCTCTTGCGAGTTGCACGCTGTACGCGTGGGCCGCGGCGCATTTCGTGATGGTTATACCGGCGCTCTTTCTGTTCGATCGCAGCGGACCCAATGTCGATGCGCTCGAAGCCGCGTTGAGACTCGTGCCGATACCATATTTTGTTTTCCTTATCGTGCTCGGCGCGCAAGCAGTGCTTCGCGTTGGGTACGGAGGGGCTACGGGTGTGGTGGCGCTCGGGTCGTTGTCGCTTTTGGCGCTGCCGCTTTTGCCGAGACTGTCTTTCATACTCACATCGCCCTTCCTGTTGATCCTGATCATCATCCTGTTGAGAAATTTTCTGGGCGATATCGCGAGTGCTCAACGAGCGCGTGAAGACTTCAAGCGAAACCTCGAGGCCTCGACGCTCAATCCGGCCGATGCGTCGGCGCATTACAATCTTGGATTGATTTATCAGCAACGCCGGCAGTACGACGAAGCGAAGTCGAGCTTCGCGCGCGCGATTGAGATTGATCCCGATGAAACCGACGCGCACTATCAGCTTGGCCGCATCGCTCGCGAACAAGGCCGGCTCGCTGATGCGATCAGTCACTTCGATGCAGTCGTCAGCCGCAATCCCGAGCACAGCCAGAGCGAAGCGTGGCGCGAAATCGGTTGGACTTATTTTCAGGCAGCACAGTATGAAGACGCGCGAGTTGCGTTCGAGCGATTTATCGACAAGCGTCCGTCGGATGCGGAAGCGCGATATCGATACGGGCTGACGCTTCATCAACTGGGCAGGTATGATGATGCGGCGACAGAGATGCGAGCTTGCATAGAAGCGGTGCGCACATCGCCAGCTTACAAGTATAGAGCAGAGAAGCATTGGGCAAGCGAAGCGGAATCGTTCTTGAAGTCGCAAGGCGCGGCGGTCGGCAATAACTAAAGGCATGGTGGAGCCCTGATCTGAGACAGTACAATGGAATGGTCTCGTAACCGATCAAAGATCGCTTCGCATCATTAATGAAGTCCGCGAGAGAGAGCATCATGAACCGTCGTGAATCCCAGAGCGGCCAGGTGGAAGCATCGCAGCCCACCGCATTCCCGCGGGGGACGTTGGGAAGTCTGCAGCCGAAGGATATAGAACGCCTGTGCGCTGAGATAGCGAGCGAGTTTCATCCCGAAAAGATTGTGCTGTTCGGTTCTCACGCCTACGGCAAACCCGGCCCAGAGTCGGATGTTGATCTGCTGGTTGTGATGCCGTTCGACGGAAGTCCATTTAGACAAGCGGCCGTCATCCTCGACCATGTGGTGCATGCTGTCGGAGTAATACCCTTCGATTTGCTGGTGCGCACTGCCCAACAAGTACAAGAGCGAATTCAGATGGGTGATACTTTTATGCGCGACGTCATCGAGCGCGGACGGGTAATGTATGAAGCCGACCACTCTTGAGTGGATTAGCAAAGCCGAAGACGACTTTCACGTTGCCCAGATGAGTTATCGCGCCCGACGGCATCCGAGCTACGATGCTGCAGTTTTTCACTGCCAACAGTGCGCAGAGAAGTATCTAAAAGCTAGGCTCGAAGAGGCCGGCATCGTGTTCTTGCGGACGCATGATCTCCTGGTTCTGCATCAGGAAGCTCTCGCCGTCGAACCGAGTTGGATCGTATTGCAGCCCTTTCTGATTTTCCTTAGTCCTTACGCCGTTGCTTATCGATATCCTGGTGTGTCAGCGACTAAGCTTGATGCAAGAGACGCGTTGAAGAACTGTCGTGAAGTGCGCCGAGTTATCCGAGGCGCGTTCGGTCTGCGAGTATGAAACGCGTGTTTGAATGGAAGGAAGATCAGCGTGAATCGACCGAGAGGAATAATTCATTGAACGCAATTCTGGCACTTGAAGACGGAAAAATCTGGCGCGGGCGAGGCTTTGGCGCCGAAGCCGAGGTCGTCGGCGAAGTCGTGTTCAACACTTCGATGACCGGCTATCAGGAAATCCTCACTGATCCTTCCTATTGCGGACAGATCGTGACGATGACTTATCCGCTGATCGGCAACTACGGCACTAACGCTGAAGACCCCGAGTCGCGACGAGTGTTCGCCGAAGGCTTGATCGTTCGAGAGCTGTCGCGCGCTTATTCGAATTGGCGAGCCGGCGAGTCTCTAGACGACTATCTGAAGAACGCCGGTGTACCCGGGATTTCAGACATCGACACACGGTCGCTCGTTCGACACATTCGCGAGCGAGGCTCGATGCGCGGATGTCTTTCGACTCTCGGAAACGACGAGCAATCGGTCATAGAACGCGCGCGGAAGGCTCCCGAGATGATCGGGCTTGATCTCGCTTCCGTGGTCACGTGCAAAGAACCTTATGTGTGGAACGACTCGCAAGCGTCGGCGTACGGCTCGCCGAGTTTGTTACACCCAACAACGAACGGCGAGCAGCGCTTTCATGTAATCGCTTACGATTTCGGGTTGAAGCACAACAGCCTTCGCAATCTCGCGGCGCTTGGTTGCAAAGTGACCATTGTCCCTGCCCACACTACAGCCGAGGACGTGATTGCGCTGAAACCGGATGGTGTGTGGTTATCAAACGGCCCGGGTGATCCAGAACCGCTGACTGATATCGTTGAGAATATCAAAAAGCTGATCGGACGTTATCCGATATTCGGGATTTGCCTGGGACATCAACTGATGGGGCTCGCGTTCGGAGGCCGCACTTACAAGCTGCCGTTCGGGCATCACGGGGGGAATCACCCTGTGAAGGACCTGCTTACCGGGCGCGTTGAGATTACGGCCCAGAATCACGGATTCGCGGTCGATGCCGACTCGCTGCCCGCTGATTGTGAGATCACCCATATCAACCTGAACGACAATACGGTGGAGGGGCTTCGGCATCGGAGCTTGCCGGTCTATTCGGTGCAATATCATCCCGAGGCGGGTCCGGGCCCGCATGATCCATCACATCTCTTCGAAGAGTTCGTTCAATCGATGCAAAATTGAAGGGAAGCAAAGTGTTCGAAGTTCGGGCGTATAGAGTACAGGCTTTAGCCTGGTAGTGCACTCAAGAGAGTTTACTCAAAAGACCAGGCTAAAGCCGCAATTCATTCGAGACATCTCTTTTTCACTGCACTACCAGGCTAAAGCCTGTACTCTGAACGCCCGTGTTGATGTCGCTTCCGCCAGCGGATTTTCTTCTCTTCAAACAGTCTTTGCCAGTCGATCCGAGTGAAGATCCAGACCATCAGCAGACCGAAGGTTTGTGTGGCAACGAAGTAAAATCCGAAGAATGATTTCGATTTCACCGCGTCATACGACAGCATTCCGGCGATGCCCGATGCCGTCAACGCCCAGAACGCATAACTCACCGTTCGCCCAAGCAAGAAGGGTATCGCAACCAGCTTCAGCTTGAGAGCCGTCAATCCATAGGCAATGAATAAGTGATTCGACGGCAGGGGACTGAACGCATAAAACAAAAACAATCCGAACGTGAGCCTTGTGTTGCTCTCGAGTCGGGTCTTTACAACGTCAATGTTTCTTCGCGTTTCTTCGCCGAGGAACTTCCGTCTTACGATTATGGTCGAAAGCCTCGCGAGCAGAAGCCGCCCAAGCGTGGCCGCCACGGCCGCCAGAATCGCCAGGATAACGATGCTCGAGCTGAATCTCACCGCGATAAACGAGACAACCGACCACGTCGGCGGAGCAAACGCAGGCATCACATTCAAAACAAAGACCACCAGAAAGATGATCAGAAACACAAATACAGTGTGCAATAACTCATTCATTATCTTGACGTCTACGCAACACTATCACAACACCTTTAGAGCAGGCATAAGCGGCAACCCGTGCGACTATCAGCGAATCCAACGATTAGCTTCAGATTCTCGAAGCGATTCATTAACAACAAGCAGGGGGACGGTTTCACCGGCACAACTATGACAAATATACTAAAGCGCACCATCCTGCGAGCGAGCGTGCTCGCTATTTCAATCAACGTTATCGCCGCGGTTCCTGCCGTGGCATCGTCGAAGAGCTCAACCTTTCCGGCGGTTCGCATAAAGAACTTTGGCAAGATGGATGATCGCTTCTATCGAGGCGCACAGCCGAGTGAAAGCGACTACAAGGATCTGGCCGCGCTGGGAATCAAGACGGTTATTGACCTGCGCGATGATCCTACGAGCTACGAAAAACGGGACACGGAAAGCGCCGGAATGCATTACGTCAACATTCCGATGAGCGATTCGAGCCGCCCGAGCGATGCGCAGATTGAACAGTTCTTGAAACTGGCGAATGATCCCGCTACCGGTCCCTTTTTTGTACACTGCGCGGGTGGCCGTCATCGCACCGGCGTAATGGGCGCAGTGTATCGAATGAATAACTACGGATGGGGCTTCGATCAGGCGTACAAAGAAATGAAGGACTATGACTTCTACACGCGCTGGGGACACGGATCGCTGAAGGATTATGTGCAGGATTACTCCGGACACATGAAGTCGATCGAAGTATCGACGGGTCATTCAACGGGTGTCAGCCGCTAACGACACCGCCGATTGCAGTCAATTGAAAGCCGCCGCCTTGGCGGCTTTCGTGTTTTCCGCAGCTTTCCAACGCGCATTCAAGCAATTCATCCGCGGTTATTCCTGAACCTATAGTTGCTAGTCCATCGAACCGGCACTTATAATCCAGACTGACCCAGGCGGGCTGAAACTACAAAGTGCCCCGGATCGTACACAAGTGTCTACCAGCATGAGAACGGTAAATCTCAACGGAATATTTCCCCCTGTAACCACTCCATTCACCGATCGCGGCGATGTCGATTATGACGCGCTGGCTTCGAATATTTCGCGCTACAACGAATCTTCACTGGCGGGCTACGTGGCCCTGGGCTCGAACGGTGAAGTCGTCCACCTGAACACCGACGAGCGCCGCAAGGCGATCGCCATCATCAAGCGCGCGGCCACGAGTACGCACACGATTGTCGGTGGTGTTAATGAGCTTTCGACGCACGCGGCGATCGACGAAGCAAAAGCCGCGGCCGACTGCGGCGCTGACGCGGCGCTGGTCATCACTCCCTACTACTACAAATCGTCGATGACTCAAGAAGCATTCACGCGGCACTTCAACGAGGTCGCCGATCGTTCGCCGATACCGGTGTTGATTTACAACGTTCCCGCAAACACGGGTGTGGTGATTGATTCAGCAACCATAGCGGGATTAGCTTCTCATCAGAACATAATCGGTGTGAAAGACAGCTCGGGTAACATGGCGGCGATATCGGAAACGATTAGCTTGTCGCCGGCTGGATTTTCAGTGATGGCCGGCAACGGCGGAATACTTTACCCCGCGCTTTCGATGGGAGCCACGGGCGCAGTGCTGGCCTTAGCTTGCGCGGCGCCACGCGCGTGTTGCGAGTTGTACGATGCGGTGAAAGCAAATGACCACTCCAGGGCGCGTGAGCTTCAGCATAGGCTTGCGCCGCTCTCGCATATCGTCACCGCGGGCTTAGGCGTGCCGGGACTCAAGGCCGCAATGAATTTCCTCGGACTAAAAGGCGGCGTGCCACGCGCTCCATTGAGCGCGTTGGGCGAAGCAGACACGCAACGGGTCAAGGCGGTGATCCGCAAGACGGGACTCTTCCCTGAAATCGAGTGAAAGGACAGACGCGACGTTGCGAATTGCGGAATCCGAAATCCGCAATCCTCAATCCGCAATCGAAATGTCTTCCGAATGTGAAAACCTGGAAGCCGCCGCAAACTCGTTGACCGACGCGTTGCGTTTCACTGATATTCCGCGAACCACCCGTCTGTTTAATGATTTTCTGTACGACTATCAAAAGGTCGCGAAGTTTTATCCCAACTATGGGCGTTCGGTTGAACCGCTTGCAGACCACGCCCGCCGCGTCGGGGCGCAGACGTTCGATCGCAAGCGCGTGCCCGATGCGCTCGATCGAATCAACCGCCGCGCCGGCTCACCCGAGCTTACGTTCAAGCACATCGACATGCTGCGCCACGAGGGTTCGGTCGCAATCGTGACCGGGCAGCAAGCGGGTTTGTTCACGGGCCCGCTGTACACGATTCACAAAGCGGTCACGGTGATCAAGCTCGCCGCCTGCTTGCGGGATCAGGGCATCGAAGCGGTGCCGGTCTTTTGGATCGCAAGCGAAGACCACGACTACGAAGAGGTCAACCACACGAAGATGGTTGATCGCGAAGGCCAATTGAAAACGGTGCGGTACGCCGGCTGCGGGCAAAAGGACGATGTGCCCGTGGGCAGCATCGCGCTTTGCGAAGGAATCAATCAAACGATCGACGAATTCGTAGCGCAGCTTGCCGCGTCGGAGTTCGTTTTACAGATCACGAGTGATTTGCGAGAGAGCTACGCTGACGGCGTCGGCTTCGCCGAAGCGTTCGCGAAGTTGATGGCAAGGATCTTTCGCGAACATGGCGTGGTGCTGCTCGATCCGCTCGATGAGGAATTAAAACAGGTAGCGGCGCCGCTCTACAGCCAGGCTGTTGAAAAATCCAGCGAGATCGCAGCCGCCCTTGTGGAGCGCAGCCGGGAAATCGAAGAGGCCGGTTATCACGCTCAGATACACACGTCGGATGATATGGTCCCGCTGTTCATCATGGATGATGGCCGGCGCAAGGCTCTCGCTCATCATGGCGGACGCTTCACCGTCAAAGGCTCGGATCGCACATTTGGTTTGGAAGAGCTGACCGAGCTGGCTCGCGTGTGTCCGAACTGCTTCAGCCCGAACGTAACGATGAGGCCTGTGGTGCAGGATTATTTGTTACCGACTGCGGCATACATCGGCGGCCCGGCGGAAGTCGCTTACTTCGCGCAGGTGAGGGCCGTCTACGAAGTGCTTGGCCGGCAACTCCCGTGTGTCCTGCCTCGCGCGAGCTTCACCATCATAGAAGGCCGTCATCAGAAAACGATGAAAAAATACGGTCTCGAGTTGCGGGACTTTTTCGACGGTCTGCACCCGGCGGTGACAAAAGTCGTCGAGCATAGTTTGGATAAAGGAACGACCGCGGCCTTCGCCGAAACCGAGCGCGTCCTGAATGAACACCTCGACAAACTTGGTGTGGCGCTGCAAAAGGCCGACCCAACGATGACGGACCCGCTCAAGACGGCCCGCGCGAAGATGCTCTATCAGATCGAACATCTGCGGACGCGGTTTATCCACTCGAGCGCGCATCGCGAACAGACCGTGTATCGCCAGGTGGAACGCGCGTTCACTACTCTGTTCCCGGACAAGAATCTTCAGGAGCGCGAACTAAACGCCTACTATTTCCTCTCTCGTTATGGCCCCAGTTTGATCAAGGAGCTGTTGGACGCGGCCGAGATCGGCTTCTCGAATCATAAGCTCGTGTATCTCGGCGGCGTCGCCTCTCAAGTGGTCAACGCGATGTCGTAGCGTCGCGAACGCGTGTCTCATAACTTGCCGTTGGCTGATGGCGCAAGCTACACTCTTGCGCCGTGGTAGAAAACTCCAGCACCCGAAGTTAATCAGGTGACAGAATGAAATTTGTCAGTCTTGTTGTCTTGTTGTTATTGATCTGCGGGTCGGTGAGTGCCGCGCAGAGGAAGCGCGCCGGACAAGGCAAGCCCCCGACGCCCGCCCCCGAGCAGGTTCTCAAGGATCTCGAGAATAAATGGAATGAGGCGTACAAGAATGGCGACAAAGCGGCGCTCGATCGCATACTCGACGCCCAGTTCGTATTCACCGACGACGAGGCGAATGTCTTCAACAAAACTCAATATCTTGATGCCGTATCGCGGGTCAAAATCGAATCATATCGCCTCGATGACCTGACCGTGCGAGTGCGCGGAACGACCGGCATCGTCGCGGGCCGATGGACCGGCAAGTTCACTACCGATGGAAAAGAAACAAACGCGGTGATCAGATTCACCGACACGTTTTCAAAGCAACCGAGCGGCTGGCGAGTTATCGCATCACAGGAAACTCGTATCGGCAATTCAAACGCTGCTGGAGTCGAAATGACCACAAGTACAGGATTGAAAATCACAGACATTGTTGTTGGCGCCGGCGCGAGCCCAAAGACCGGCCAAATGGTTACCGTTCATTACACCGGCACTCTCGAGAACGGAACCAAGTTCGACAGCTCGCTTGATCGAGGCCAGCCGTTTATCTTTCAGATCGGAATGGGCCGCGTCATAAAAGGCTGGGATGAAGGTGTCATGACAATGAAGGTCGGCGGCAAGCGCAAGCTGGTAATCCCGCCCGAGTTGGGCTACGGCGCGAGTGGCGCGGGCGGGGTCATCCCGCCAAATGCGACGTTGATTTTTGAAGTGGAATTACTGTACGTCAAGTAACCGTCGCATCGCGGTGCGTGCCGCAAGGCGAGTCGATCACGTGAAACCGGCGGCATTATGTCGAAGGAGCACAAGCACGATTCCCCGCACAGCCGGGGCAGCAACCGGCGCCGCCTTGCAGCCGTACTCGCGCTGACGCTGGCCTACATGCTCGCTGAGGTTATCGGCGGGTTTCTGACTAACTCACTTGCACTGCTTTCAGACGCCGGCCACATGCTCGCCGATGTCGCGTCCCTTGTGCTCGCGCTATTCGCGATCGGATTCGCGACTCGACCTGTCACTGCGAAGAAGACCTACGGTTATTATCGAATGGAAATACTGGCCGCGCTTGCGAACGGCGCCGCGCTGGTTGTCATAGCTCTGTTGATCTCTTACGAAGCGTTTCATCGATTCAAATTGCCTGAAGAAGTAAAAGGCGCGGAGGTCACCTTCATAGCATTCGGCGGGCTTGTGGTGAACATTATCAGCGCGTTTGTGTTGCACTCCGCTTCCGAAGAGAACCTGAATATGCGCGGCGCGTTTCTGCACGTGATTGGAGACGCGTTGGGTTCGGTGGGCGCGATTCTAGCGGGCGCGTTGATCTGGCTGTGGGGATGGACGCTTGCCGATCCCGTGATAAGCGTCGTGATGTGCCTGTTGATCATCTACAGCTCGTGGCAGCTCATTCGCGAATCGGTGAATGTGCTGCTCGAAGGCACGCCGTCGCACATAAGCATCCGAGCGTTAGTCGAGGAGATGCATGCAGTTCCCGGAGTCGCCAGCGTTCACGACCTTCACGTGTGGACCATCAGTTCGGGAATGGAAGCGCTTTCGGCTCACGTGACGATCGAGCCCGACGCTTCGCATCGAACGATACTCGAGGCTCTTCAGGAGCGACTGCGTTCCGAGTTCAACATCGGCCACCTGACTATTCAAATTGAATCATCGGATGAGGCGGACAGCGGCAAGTTGTATCAGATCATGCGGCGAGGCGAAGCGGGGTCTTCAGCGAAGAGTTAACGCGAACAGCCCCGCAAACCATCCTTCTTGTGTTCCGGCAGAATGATTAAAACGATCCAAGCCAAGGAGCTCCAACCCTCGAACTCGGAGAGGCCGCGTGCCGTTATCTCAAGCGTGGCCGCTCCGGTTGCGCTTCTGGTGCTGGGCACAGGAAGCGCCTGCCTCTACTTTTGGGGTCGCGATCTTCACCGCTTCACTCAGTGGGTCGCTGCTTACCTGTTTCTGTTCATCGGTCAATTGGCGTTCTATTCAGTGGCCTGTGTGGTTGTGTTTCGCTGGTCCAGCGCCGCAACACGCATATCAAAGTTGGCGGCGCTCGCCGCGATAATCTTTTTCGCGATCGCGTTTCGCGCGATGCTGGTTCCTCAAAGGCCTTACTTGTCGGCTGATGTGTACCGCTACGTGTGGGACGGGCACGTCCAGGCTTCCGGGATAAATCCTTATCGCTACGCTCCGGGCGATCCGGAGTTGACGGCCCTGCGTGATGACGTGATCTATCCAAACATCAGCGATGAAGATCAACGCTGGTTATCGCCTTACCCTCCGGCTGCTCAGATGGTTTTTGGATTGGTATCGCTCGTGCGGCCCATGAGCGTGACGGCGGTCAAAGCTGCAATGTCATCGTTCGATCTGATAGCTGTGTTGCTCGTGATGCTGGTGCTCGCAAGGAGTGGGATTGATCCGGCGCGAGCGATCATCTTTGCGTGGCACCCACTTGTGATTTTCGAGAGCGCGCACAGCGGACACGTCGAAGCCGTGTTCATTGCATTCCTCATGCTGGCGCTGTTCGCCTGGTCGCGCCGGAAGCACGCGTTGACCGGATTTGCATTGACGATCGCGACGCTGACTAAATTCTATCCCGTTATCCTGCTTCCGGCATTTCTAATCGCGGCTGAAGACGATGCGATCAAGACCAAGGCGCCTGGGAAGCGACGGATCTTCGCCGCACTTCTTCATAAGCGAAACCTGAAGATGCTCGCGGCCTTTGTGGTCACGTTGGCGCTTGCATACGCGCCTTACCTCGGAGCGGGCGGCAACCTCTTCGGATTCCTGCGCGCGTACGTCACGGAAGAAGGTTTCATCCAGACCGGCGCAAGATACTTCTTGCTCGATGCGCTTCGACAGGTGGTGCCGATTCCAACAATGGTATTTCTGGTTTTCGGCGCCGCGTGTTTGATTACCGTCGCGGCGCGGCAGATGATCAAGGTGAAGCGGGATGCACCAGACGTGGCACGAGCCGCAATGGTGCTGATTGGAACCTACCTGCTTCTGACTACGCCTAGATACGCGTGGTATTACATGTGGCTGGTTCCGTTCCTGTGCTTCGCGCCACGGCTGGGGTGGATGTATCTGGCTTGCGCGTCGGTGCTGTTGTATCTGGTTTGGTATACGCCGCTCGTTTATCCGGACGTGCCGCTCTGGCTTGGAGCTGCGATCTTTATACCGGTTCTTGCGATGCTGGTGTGGCAGTCGCGGTATGCGGACCATCCGGAGCGGGTTTCACAGGCGGCTTCACCTTGATCACGAAAGGTTCTTGCGCTAGAAACGAATCGTTCCCTGAATGAGAGGAGTCTGACTTGCCGGCATCAACCGAAGGCTGGAAATTCATTTTTACCGAGAGCGCGCTTGAAGGCCGCGTTGTGCTGGTGGCCGGCGCGACGGGCGGTCTTGGAAGCGCAACGGCCGCCCTCCTTTGCCGCGAAGGAGCGGTTGTTGTCGGAGGTTATCGCCAGGATCGAGAGCGAGCGGAGGCCCTGAAACAGGCCATAGAAGCCAATTACAAGGGCACGGTGCACTTGGTCGCGGGTGACATTTCCGAGCCGCACGTACGCGCTCAGTATGTTGAAACGGCCGACGCGATTGGAGACGGGCTCTACGGTATGGTCTGTTTCACAGGCGATCCGGCGCGTGTTAAGTTCGATGATGTGGCCGGCGAGGATCTTCACGATTCGCTCGAGAAGAACTATGTCGCTCCCGTTTTGCTCGCGCGTGAAGCCGCGGCTCGCATGCTGAAGAGAGGGAATGAAGGCGCGATCGTGTTGTTGTCGACCATGCAGGCCGTTGCGCCGTTCGAATCGAGCCTCAACTACGCAGGAGGTAAGACCGCACTGATCCAAGCTGCTCGAATAATGGCCAAGCAATGGGGCGGACCGCAAGGCTTACGTGTGAATGTCATCGCCCCCGGAGTCAACCGCGCGGGGATGGCATTGAAGTCAATCGAGTCTGGGAAGTACGACTTCTATCTGGAGCAAAAAATCATTTCGCGTTTTGGTCAGCCCGAAGACGTTGCACGCGTGGTCAGATTGCTGCTCGAGCCGGACAACTACATCACCGGCCAGGTGATCACGGTTGATGGCGGACTGACGCTTCGGCGCGATCGAGGATAGAATGCTTTTCACCGGGCCGCACGATTACTTCAATCGAGACTACGTTCGCGAGTGGACCGATTCGGCGAACATCAAGCGGCCGTTTCGTATGCTCTTCCTCGAAGCCTTTGCCAGGGAACTTGGGCGGGTTGAAGGCGCGAAGGTCTTGGATCTTGGCGCGGGACCCGGATTCCTTGCGGAGCATCTGTTAGCTCGATGCGATATTGAATCGTATGACCTTTTGGATTTTTCGCCGCATATGCTCGAACTTGCTCGCGACCGCCTTGCTCAATTCGAAGGGAAGGTTTCGTTTCATCAAAAGAGTTTTTTGGAAGACGGGTGGTGGAAGAAATTGCGTGCGCCCTATGACGTTGTGGTTTCCATGCAGGCGGTGCACGAGCTTCGTGACACTGGTCGAATACCCGGGCTCTATCGCGACGCGGGCTTCATACTGAGAAGCGGAGGAGTCATCGTTGTTGCCGATGAGATCGTTGAAGAGATCGACGACGATGTGCCTTTTTACACGGCGGAAGGACATCTATCCGCGCTAGTGGAAGCCGGTTTTGAGGATGCGCATCAGGTTCTTCAGATCGGAGACCTGGCAATGTTTATTGGGAGATGGTGTCAACAGACTTATGAACAATAGAAGATTCGTCCGCGGCATCGCGATTGTTTTGATCGGCGTGTTTTCGTCGAGCACTCAGCAGGCTAAGCCTCAGCAGACCGCGGTCACGCCGGACATCGAGGCCGCGCTCGCGAATATTTCCGCCGATTCGCTGCGAGGTCACTTGTCGTTCATCGCCTCCGACGCGCTTGAAGGCCGCAACACGCCCTCACCCGGTCTCGACATCGCCGCCCAGTACATCGCGGCACAGTTTCGCCGAGCGAAGCTCGAGCCCGCGGGCGATCAGGACTACTTTCAAACCGCGAACTTTGTGGTTTCGGAAACCCCGATGGACGCCTTTGAACTGAAGCTGAAGTCCGGACCCGAGACAATCAGCGTCGCAAAAAATCAGGTGAGCTTTAACATCGATCGGGAGCTGAAAGTTTCTGCGCCGGTTTTCAAGATCGATTATTCGAATCAGACCGCGGTGGCTTTGCTGAAGCCGGAACAGCTTGAAGGCAAAGCGGTGCTCACCGAGATACCAGACCCGCGCCGCGCTGAAGGGGCTCGCAGGATGGAGACGTATCTGGCCGGCGAACAATTTCTCAGAAAGATGACGGAGTTGAAGGTGGCGCTGGTCATCTCGATCGATCGCTTCAGCGCCACGGGAAGCGGAGGCGGACAGGGGCGATTGATCGATCCGGAAAACAGACGGCCCCTGCCTAAATCCGAGCATCTTCCACAGATCACCGTCCACGATCCGAAAGTCTTCAAGCTGCACGACGAGTCGAAAGCGGGCCTTACAACCACGCAATTGTCGCTCGCGCTTGCCGGGCCCGCTGAGCGGCCGGTGCCTTTGCGAAACGTCATCGGAGTATTGCGAGGCTCGGACCCCGTTTTGAAGGACACCTATGTGCTGGTGACCGCGCACTACGATCATGTAGGCGTGCGCCGCGAGATGCCCGGCGACAACATCTTCAACGGCGCGAACGATGACGGCAGTGGAACCGTGTCGGTGATTGAAATCGCATCGGCGCTTGCGTCGTTGAGACAGCGCCCGAAGAGAAGCATTGTGTTCATGACTTTCTTCGGAGAGGAGAAGGGACTGCTGGGCTCGCGTTATTACGGAAGGCATCCGGTGTTTCCGATTTCGAGCACAGTCGCGGATGTGAATCTGGAACAGGTGGGGCGGACCGATAGCAGCGAAGGCCCGCAGATCGCCAACGCGACTTTGACAGGATTCGATTATTCGGACATGGGTCCGATCTTCAAAGCCGCCGGCGAAAAGACCGGCATCACGGTTTATAAGCACGAACAGAACAGCGATTCATTCTTTGCTCGCAGCGACAATCAGGCGCTGGCGGATCAGGGCGTGCCCGCGCACACGCTGTGCACGGCGTTCGTCTATCCGGATTATCACGGCGCCGGCGATCATTGGGAGAAGATCGACTACGCTAACATGGCTAAGGTCGATCGGATGGTGGCGCTCGCGCTAACGATGATCGCGAACAATCCTGAGGCGCCCAGGTGGAACGAAAGTAACCCAAAGACTTCGCGCTACGTTAAGGCGTGGTCTGATCATCACGGAAAGTGAAGTTCGAATGAAAACAGAATCAAACGCATCACAGACGCCAGTTGGTCTGGCGCAACTTCGATTTGCGTTAATCGCCATTCCCGGACGGCTCGCTGCGATTTCGCGCGAGCGAGCCGCAACGAGGGCGGCGCCCGATGCGTGGTCGGCGAATGAAGAACTCGGCCACCTGATCGATTCCGCTGCGAACAATCATCAGCGAATCGTGAGGGCGCAACTCGAAAACAACCTCGCGCTGCCCGGATACGACGGTGACCGATGGGTTGCGCTGCACGGCTATCAGCTACGCGAGTGGACCGATCTGATCGCGTTGTGGAGGACCGCAAACGCGCATCTCCTTGCTGCTGCCGAGGCTGCGCCGGAATCCGCGTGGGCGCACACATTGAGCGTCGATGGTTCGCAGCCTATCACGCTCGGTTCTTTGGTTGACGATTACGTAGTGCACATGGCCCATCATCTTCGGCACATTGGAATCGAAATGGATGATGTGCTCGCGATCTCATCAGTTGATTTGCCATCGATCTATCCCGAGAGACCGTCGCCGAGTGATTATCCGATAAATGAGTTGATGCGGCGGCGCTGGAGCACTCGCGCGTTTGAAGCGGGACGGCCGGTTGAGCGCGAGAAGATTCTGACGTTGCTAGAAGCGGCTCGTTGGGCGCCGTCGTGTTTCAACGATCAACCGCGGCACTTTCTTGTATTCGACGGCTCGGATCAAGGCGTGTTGGATAAGGCTCGAGCATGCCTGACGCCGGGGAATGCCTGGGCGCTTGAGGCTCCGGTGTTGATGCTTTCAGTCGCGCGCGAGACTTTCGAAAAGAACGGCAAGCCGAATCGATGGGCGCAGCACGATGTTGGTTTAGCTACGGAGAACCTTCTGCTGGAAGCGATTGAGCTCGGGTTGGCCGCGCATCCGATGGCGGGCTACGACGCCGAGCTCGCGCGAAGCGAATTCAAGATTCCCGGCGGCTACACTCCTATCGCGATGATCGCGATAGGTTATCCTTATCGCGGCAAGCTTGAAGACCTAGATGAAAAACTGCGGGGCAAGGAACTCGCGCCGCGCGAACGGAAAGAGATCCGTGAGATCGCCTTCAACGGAACCTGGGACCGCTCATTTTGAACGCGTCTTCTGCAGGTCAGCGACCGCGGTTTCGAGTTTAGCAAGACGCGCCGCGACCTCTTCGCGCGACAGGCCGGCGGTTGCAAACTCGATCGTCTTCACTCCCGTGCCCGCTCGCATCGGCCCTCCAACAACGTGCGTAATGTCTCCTTCATTCACGTGAATCCCGCGCTTCACCAGTGTCTGCATCCCGTCGCCTTCGAGCCGCACATCGTACACGCCGGCGGGCAGAGCGAAGGAGGCGCTCGAGTTGAAGTGAACCTCCCTTTGCTTCACTACCGCGCCGTCATTGATTACTGACACCATCACCGTGAACTCCTTCAGAGCTTGATAGGACGCATCGAACACGGAAGTGCGCACGTCCAGATTTGTGCTTTCTCTTTCGGCGACCGCCGGCGCTGGCTTCGACGCCGCGGCTGCGATTGCGAGCGACAAAACGAAAGCGAGAACTGTTACCACAATTCTGTTCTGCGTTTTCATGATTTCCTCCTGGATTGAGCGCGATCGTTCGCGCGGTTCCGGCGAACGATCCCCGGGGAGAGAATGCGAAGGTATTTCCTATGCGTGGTGGATGTCAAGAAATGCGGGAACGTGGAGCTGGCGGCGGTCAAAAGCACACAGGGCCGCGCGTGTGACAAACCGCAATCAGGAAATCACCCGGCTCGAGTGCCGTTCGGCACTTCTGTTTCGGGCATCGCGAGCACCGGCGTCAATCCGTCAGCATATCCGATGTCGAACAACATTCCTTCCGAGACTTCGCCCATCATTTTTCGAGGTTCCAGATTTACTACGAACAGCGCCTGCTTGCCCTCGATCTCATTCGGAGATTGTCGCTCTTGTTTCATGCCGGCGAGAATCGTCCTCTTATGATCACCGAAGTCGACCGTAAGCTTGACGAGTTTGTCCGAGCCTTTGACGTCATCGACGCTTTCGATCGTTCCCACACGAATATCTATTTGGTCGAGCGCGTCGATTCGAATGACCGGCTTGATCGGCGCGGGTGTTAGCGGTTCCATGCCTTGATCATATACACGCCAGGGAGCCTCACGCGAGGATCGGCAGGTACTGGCGCCACGGTCCGACCGCTTCCGTGTACTGTTTGGACATGGCTCTCAGGGCCTGCGCGACGTGACTCAAGTCGTGCGCAACCCACGTCGCCAACAGCTCACAGAGAGTGACGCTTCCAAGCTCGGGATGAGTACCGCGCAGCGCGAGCTTTTCAGGCGTCACGCCCAACGTCGAAAGTGTTTCGAGATTCCTTGTTCGGAGAGTAGCAAACTCATCGAGCAGCGCCTCTACGGTCTTACCCTTTGACTTTCCAACCTGCGCAAACCGATCGAAAGGTTCGAACGCTTTCCGCTCGCCGTGCTCGAGGATAATTCGCGCGCGTGGAATCCAATCTGTTTCTTCGCCGTGAATCAAATGCCCAAGGACGTCATAGGGGCTCCAGGTGTCCGGACCTTCGTTTCCCAACGTCCATTCGTCGGGCGCGCCTCTGAGCAATGCATTCAAAGTCGCGGGTGTCCTGCTTAGAATAGCCATCGCGTGTTCGATCTGAAACTCCATTGTCTCTCTCCTGTGTCCGACAAGCTGCCAGCTTGTCGTTGAGTGTATGCAGTGGCAAACCGACAAGCTGGCAGCTTGTCGAACGACGCTGTTAGTTGTAACGCAGTGCAACCATCGGATCAACGCGCGAAGCCTTGCGCGCGGGAATGTAACTCGCCAGAACCGAGACACAGACAATCAGCACGGAAATGCCCGCGTAGGTGATCGGATCGGCGGCGCTCACTTTGTATAAGAGACTCGACATCAAGCGAGTCAGGGCAAACGCCGAAGCGAGCCCGGCCGCCATTCCCGCCGCCGTTACTTTTCCGGCGTCAAAGAGAACCATGTTGAGCATATCCCTGGAAGCGGCTCCCAAAGCCATTCTGACGCCTATCTCGTGCGTGCGCTCCGAAACCGAATAAGCCATAACGCCGTAGATTCCAACCGCTGCAAGCAACGCCGCGAGTCCCGCGAACGATACCAGCAGCCACATATTCAACCGCTGCGGCGCCACTGAATCGGACACAATGTCTTCGAGCATTTGCACCTGGGCGACGGGCACTCCGGGGTCGACGGTCTTCATCGCATCCCGGATTGCAGCCACCACGCCGTTTGGAGCGGCGTTCGTTCGCACGACCAGAAAGCTGCTCCGCATCGCATTGGCATACGGGTTCTGAGTGGGCGGAACATAGATCGCCGGGTTGATGTCCTCGCCCAGCCCCAGCAGCTTGACGTCTCCACACACGCCGACGACCTCGCGCCAGAGTGCTGGATTTGGATAAATCTGCAGCCGCTTTCCGATTGGGTCTTCGCCCGGAAGAAACTGCTCGGCCATCGCACGATTTATGACGGCGACGAATGGCGCATCCTTCGTATCACGTTCGGTGAATTCGCGCCCTTGCAACAAAGGGATGCCGATCGCTTTGAAATAGTTTGGAGTCGCAATCCGGCAGTCGGCGGTTGGTGCATTCCCTGGCTCAACCGGCTTGCCCTGGAACGTGAATGAAGTGGACGCGTTGAACCCGAGCAGCGGGACTCGATTGATTCCGGCCGTCGATTCAACGCCGGGAATCGCGCTGACCTGTTCGGTAAGCCGATCGTAGAATCGCGACTGCTGTTGAATGTCTGCATACACCGGCTGCGTCAGTCCGATGCCCACGGTCAAAACACCCTTCGGTTTGAAGCCTGGCGAGACGCCGTTGATCGAAACGAAGCTGCGCACCATCAATCCCGCTCCGGCCAGCAGCACTATCGCAAGCGCGACTTCCGCCGCGACCAGCACATTGAGAATTCGTTGATGCATGGCGCCGCTTGTCGCGCCTCGGCGGCCGTCTCTCAGGTTTTCAGTTAGCACTTTGTTTGAAGACTGAAGCGCCGGTGCGATCCCGAATAGAATCCCGGTCGCAAGCGAGATCAGCAATGTAAACACGAGGGCCTTGAAGCTCACCGATACTTCCTCGACTCGCGGGATGCTGCTTGCGCTGATGCTCGTGAGCGTCGGCACTCCCCACAAGGCGATCAATAAACCGATCACCCCGCCCGCGAAACTCAACAACACGCTCTCCGTGAGCAACTGACGCACGAGCCTTGCGCGGCCCGCCCCGAGCGCGGTCCTGACGGCGAATTCAGTGCGGCGCGCAGTCGCGCGCGCCAGCAATAGATTGGCTACGTTTGCGCACGCAATCAGCAACACGCACCCCGCTGCTCCGAACAAGATCATCAGCGCGGGGCGAATCTTGCCGACGACTTCCTCGTGGAGCGGAACGACTTGCACTCCGACACCTGAGCTGGAATCGGGATATTGCTGGGCGATTCGCGCGGCGATTGTGTCCATGTCCGCCTGAGCTTCTCTTATCGAAACACCGGGCTTCAAACGCGCGGTGACTCGGAGGAATCGGCTGCCGCGCGCCGTCTCGTTCTTTCCCTGGATCAATGGGAAGTAGACCTGGGTGTCGGGGTTCGGATAATAGAATCCTTTTGGCAGCACTCCCACAATCGTGTACGTCGTGCTGTCGATGTTGACGCTTCGCCCGACCAACGAAGGATCGCCGCCATAGCGTTGCTGCCACAGCGTGTAGCCGATCATCGCGACGGGGGCGCCGCCGGGCCGATTCTCGGTATCGAGGAAATCGCGCCCGGCGAGGGGGTTGATTCGAAACGCCGATAGAAAATCCGCGGACACTCGCGCGCCGTTGACTCGCTCGGGCTCATCGCCGTCGGTGAGATTGACGGACACCGTACGCGTTCCGACGACGCGCTCGAAGCTTTGATTTTGGGACTGCCAATCGGCGAAGTCCGGAAACGAAGCCGGCTGGCGAAACTGATTCGTCGCCGGGTGCTGCAGCCAGAGGATGGCCAACTCCGAAGGCTGCGCGTAGGGCAGAGGGTTGAGCAGGACGGCATTGACGACGCTGAAGATCGCAGTGTTGGCGCCGATCCCAAGCGCCAGGGTTACAATGGCGACGACGGTAAACGTGGGCCGCTTGATGAGCATTCGGCTGGCGTATCGAATATCCGCGAACAGGGTTTCCATGTTTCGTCTCCCGATTACAGGTGAGCGCGGGCACGCACTCTATCGAGAGGGTACGAACTTCGTGGCAGTATGGCCAACTCATTGTTTTCACGGTTTTGATGAATGGGATTCATATGGATCGGATTAGTTCGCTTACGTTGGCGGGACAACACATCTGGAGTGAAGCGGAATTTCCAAACCTACTCATCGTCGGGCAGCAAATCATCCACGGGCATCGACCATCCCGGTACGGCTTCGCCTGCGTCCGCGACGTCCCCCGAACGATATACAACGGGACTCTCCGGTTCGCCGGCGTGATAGGACTTAATGACGTCCGGCCCGAGCACATCGACATCCCACACACAAAGTGTTCCCGCCGCGAAATAGTCTCGGCGCTTGGCGGCCAGCCGCTTCTCCGCATACGCGCCGTAGTCCTCCTCGCTTCTGACTTCGACAGCAAATGCCGGCGCGTGCTCCAGGAAGCGCATACGAGTCGGCCGGCCGGTGTACCACGCTGCGTCGGGACTGAATGATTTGCGGTTAGGCAGATCGACTAAGAAGGCGGCGTTATCCGGCAAGGCATAACCCGATTTTGTTTTGCGCTCGTGTTCACTCAGGCTTCTGTAAATCGCTCCTGAAGCGCGGCTGGGCCAGAATCCAGTTGGGGACATGAGTACAAGCTCTCCGTTGATGATTTCAGCCTTACCATGCCCAGGAACGTGATAAAGGTCTTCGATAGTTGCTTCGGTCTTGGCAGTCATAATGAAGCCTCGCGGGCGAATGATAGCAGAGCTACGCTGATAATGTCAGAAGCGAAACACAGCGTCGTTGCTTACTCATCTGGTCTTGTAAACCAAACCGGCTTTCATCACAAACGCCACGCGAGTGAGTGCTCGAATGTCATCAAGCGGATTGCCCTCCACCGCGATTATGTCGGCGTATTTTCCGGGCTCTATTGTCCCGATCTGCTTCTCCATCCTCAACAGCTCGGCCGCGCGAGTCGTCGCCGTGCGAATCGCATCGATGGGCTTCATTCCGTATTCGACCATCTTCACGAACTCGCGCGCCGAAGTTCCGTGTTCGAATGCGCCAACATCCGTTCCAAAACAAATCTTCGCGCCCATCTTCATCGCCTTCTGAAAGACCCCTTTGTGATGAGCAACAATTCGGCGGCGCATCTCGGTGTCGTCCTCGGCGCTTTCGGGCAGGTAAACCGATAGCGTCGGACACCAGTAAGTCCCATGCTCAACCAGCAGCTTCAAAGCTTCGTCATCCATCAGCATCCCGTGCTCGATCGAACGCACGCCGCCGCGAATCGCGTTCTTAGCGCCGTCGCCTCCGTACGCATGAGCCGCAACATCGCGATGCCAGCGCGCGGCTTCCGCGACGACCGCTTTTACTTCGTCGAGCGACACCTGGCTGAGCGATTCGAGCGTGATCGGATCGACGTGACGCAGCGTGCCGGTTGCATACAACTTGATCCAGTCGGCGCCGTATTTCACCTCGCGGCGAATCTCGGCGATCATCGCGTCTCGCGAGTCCGTCAACGTCGCAGGCTCGGGGATTGGAATGTCGGGATTCAAGCCGGCGTTGTTCATGTGACCGCCGGTGATCGTCAGCGCGTACGTCGAGACAAAAAGACGCGGGCCGGGGATGATTCCGCGATTGATGCCGTCGCGAATGGCTACGTCGGCGAAGCCCGCGCCTTCGCTATCGAGATCGCGCATAGTCGTGAAACCGGCTTCAAGATCGCGTTTCACGGCGGCGACGGCTTGCACGGTTCGGAAGGCCTGGGATTTGGTGATGACCGGGGGCGCGCCTCGCTCATCCTCGGGCTGGAGCATCACGTGAGTGTGACAGTCGATCAAGCCCGGCAACACGGTGAAGCCGGAAAGATCAATCACTCGCGTGCCGTCGGGGAGCTTGGGCAACAAGCCGGTGGTCACGGATTCGATTCGATCGCCGCGAATGATGATCAAGGCATTCTGAATAACCGATCCGTCCGCGGGATTAATCAGGCGCCCGGCTTTGATCGCTGTCATTGTGTTCGTTTGAGCGAACGCGAGCGAGGACAGGAGAAGAATCAAAGGAGTGAGTAGAACCATTGAAGCGCGCGTGTTCAGCATTGTCGTTTCACCTTTGCCTGAATAATTGCTGGCAGACGTGTGCCTGCCGGAATCGCAGCGCTGGATGATCGAGTTACTGAGGCCGGCGGCCAAAGTAGTCGGCCCCGCTCACAATACGAACTGCGCAGAAGCGCCTGATCATATTGAAGTCGCGTAGATTCTCGGTCACCAACAAAGCGCCAACGCGGCGAACCGTGCGTGCAATCAACACATCGCGAACGATGCGCTGCTTTTCCGTTGCCGAGAGCCGAGGCGTTCTTTCGCCTGATTTAGACTTCAGACCTCGTAAGAGTGAATTGAGCACTTTTCCGGCCAACCACCAATCTTCGCCCGTGGGCACAAGCAGAGCCCCGGCTTTTTCGTAGGCTCGCCTTGCAGCATCCCATTGTTGAACCTCTGACTTGTCGGCAGCTCCCGCAGTCAGCTCCTGAATCACAACTGCGGACATGACGAAACCGGAAGGGAACTCAGCGGGTTTGTAGGCGATTATCGCTGATGTATCGTACGTGACGGTCGGCATCGAGGGAGGCCTCTGCGAGTTGAACCTTGAAGCTAATTGCGGGGCTGCTTACGAGACTTGACCTTCTCCTGTTTCTTGATTGCCTTGCGCGTGGCGCTGACAAGACTGTGATAGCCGAGCAGTTCAAGGTTCCCCAGCACACGCTCGCGATTCGCGTAAGTCATTTCCCAGGCCCGAAGCGCGATCTCGTTGGGTGACCCTTTCCCATTTCCTGGATGCGTCCGCCTCGAAGAAGCGGTCACGCGCTTTGGCTTACCTCGTTCGGCATTAGACTGACTCTTAGGTTCTGTCTTTATAACTTTCATTCAACAACCCTGCGTGCTGGTCTGAAGTTTAACACAATCGATTATCCTAACAACCGTTTGGGGCTAACCGTGAGGTCTTCGGCGAGATTGCTCCTACCGCGGCGCGGTGGATATACTTGCCGTCCAATTTCAGGAGGATCAAATGCATCGTCATCACACGCTCAAAGCAACTTTCGGCATCGCTGTGTCCGTCGCCGTAGCTCTCAACGGGTTTGCAATCGGCGTCTTTGCTCAATCGAATGGAAAGGCGCACGCGATTCGCGGATTCTCGGAAGCGAACGCCGCAACCCAGATCACCTGGGAAGAAAAAATGCGCGCGATTCCCAAGCCCGAATTGCTGCGCGAATACATGAAGCACTTGTCGGCCGAGCCTCATCACGTCGGCTCGGCTTATGACAAGCAGAACGCCGAATGGATGCGCGACAAGTTCCGGTCCTGGGGTCTCGACGCGAAGATCGAGGAATTCGATGTGTTGTTCCCGACTCCGACCGAGCGGGTGCTCGAGATGATCGAGCCGGCTCG